>Ga0257112_10000176_pt1 | contig 27808 bp, 28 predicted proteins | sample LP_taG_5_FD_191565 | JGI IMG/M metagenome (GOLD analysis project Ga0257112, IMG submission 191565) | Marine microbial communities from Northeast Subartic Pacific Ocean, Canada - LP_J_2015_P26_1000m | ecosystem: Environmental > Aquatic > Marine > Oceanic | place: Canada: Northeast Subartic...
AAAACACTAACAATTTGCAAATCTTCGCCATTTAAATTTCCAGGTAATATTGATCCTCCATAAACAAATACACTTGGGATATTTAATCTAGCCATGGCCATCATTGCACCTGGCAGAGATTTATCACATCCAGCGATGGCTACCAAACCATCATACCTTTCTGCAAAACAAACTGTTTCTATTGAATCTGCAATTATTTCTCTAGAAACTAGAGATCCTTTCATTCCTTCTGTTCCCATTGAAATTGCATCTGAAACAGTGATTGTACCGAATTCAAATGGAGTTCCTTTAGAATAATTTACACCTTTTTTAACCGCTTCTACTAATGGCTTAATTCCTGAATTACAAGGTGTAACTTCATTATGTGTTGAAGCGACCCCAATGAAAGGAGCATTTATATCATCATCATTGAGTCCCATTGCTCTCATCATGGATCTATGAGGAGCTCTTATGATTCCTTCTGTAGTTTCCCAACTTCTCCATTTTCCTATTTGTCTTTTTGCTTTAGATTTTTTATTCATCTTTTCCTTAAAAAAATTATGATTTAAACTTGTGAGTGTCGTATTATCCTTACACCCAGTATATAACTCTATAGGAATCATATATATTAATTTTTTTGATCTTTCCTTAATTTTTTATTAAATACTAACTATTTAATTTTAAAATAAGATAACCTAAAATAATATTTGTCTAAAATTTAAGTTAGATGTGTCTCTATAGTAATGTAAAAAATGGTAATTTATTTAATTTTCAAATAATGGAGTGCTTATGAAAACTACAAACAAAGAAAAACAATTTCGACTACCAAAAAATATTGTTCCAAACAGATATGAAATAAAATTATCACCAGATCTCGAAGACAAAATTTTTTTGGGAGAAGTTCTAATAGAAATAAATGTTTTGGAAAAAACTAATTTTATATCTTTAAATGCAATTGAATTAGACATTGAGAAATGTGAACTTATCTTAAATCAAAAAAATAATATTGTCAGTGAATGGAAATTGGATAAAGATGTTGAAATTCTTAAAATTAATTTAAAAGAATTCATTGAGATTGGGTCTTATAAAATATTCATTCAATATAAAGGGATATTAAATGAAAAATTAAGAGGATTTTATCATTCAAGTTTTAAGGATTCAAAAGGAAAATTACAATCTATAGCCACAACTCAAATGGAATCTACTGATGCTAGACGTTCTTTTCCGTGTTTTGATGAACCCAGTTACAAGGCTATATTTTCTATCACATTAGATGTGCACAGAGATTTATATGCTGTTTCAAATTCAGAAATAAAAACAATTATCGATTTAGATCAAGATAAAAAAAGAGTAGAATTCGTTGATACAATTCCTATGTCTACATATTTAGTGGCCTTTATTGTAGGACCTTTCAAAGCTTCAAGAACAGTTGATGTGTCTGGAGTACCGTTGAGAATAATTTACCCTGAAGGAAAAGATGATTTATGTGATTATGCACTTGATGTTGGTGAATTCGCATTACAATATTTCTCTGATTATTATAAGATACCTTATCCTGGAGATAAATTGGATATGATAGCGATCCCAGATTTTGCTTTCGGTGCAATGGAAAATCTAGGATGTATAACTTATAGAGAAGCATTACTTTTAGTTGACAAAAAAAAAGCTACATCAAATGAATTAATGAGAATTGCTGATGTAATATGTCATGAGATTGCTCATATGTGGTTTGGCGATTTAGTAACAATGAAATGGTGGAATGGTATTTGGCTTAATGAAGCATTTGCCACATTTATGGCAACAAAAGCTGTTGCAGAATATAATTTTGAATGGAATAGATGGGCTCAATTTTCTCTTGAAAAATCTATGGCAATGGATATTGATTCATTATTAAATACTAGACCTATTGAGTATCCCGTCATTACTCCATCCGATGCCGATGGTATGTTTGATCTGATTACCTATGAAAAAGGAGGTTCTATATTGCGTATGCTTGAGCAATTTTTAGGTGAACAAACCTTTAGAGATGGAGTTTCTTTATACTTGACTGAACATTCTTATTCAAACACTGAAACGGATGACCTTTGGAAATCTTTAGAAATTATTTCAAAACAACCAGTTAAAGAATTTATGGATTCTTGGGTTTTTCAACCAGGACACCCAATAATTAATGTATCAGTAGAAAATAGGAATATTTTGCTTAAACAAAGTTCCTTCAAATATATAAATTCAAATAATAAAATACAAAAAAATACTTGGGGAATCCCATTAGTTGTAAAAATTTTCAACAAGGATAAAGAAACTACCAAAAAAATATTATTTGATCAAAAAGAACTTTGTTTAGATTTTCAAATGAATGATGAGACTATTTTATTCAACGCAAATGCGTATGGTTTTTATAGAGTTGATCCGAGAACATCTATAAATGATTTTCTAAATCTAAATAAATTAAATTCACAAGAAAAATATACGCTTATTGACGATCTATGGTCTTTAAATGTAAATGGGTCAATATTGTCTGATGAATTTATAGATTTCACTAATAGGTTTAATAAAGAAACAGATCCTGATATTTTATCATTGTTATTTTCTTGTTTGTCGAGTTTACACAGAATTTATTTTTATTCTAGGAACAAAAAACTAGAAAACACTATAGAATCTATCTTTAATAATTCTTATGATCTTCTTGTATCAAAAAAGAAAAAATCAATTAGAGACATTCAAGCAGTATCTGTTTGTTTCAGAGCACTTGGAATGTTGATAAACGATAAAAAAATTATTGAAAAAAGTTTATCGATTAGTGATTCTTATATGACAAATAATACTTCTGATTATGAGCCAGATATAATTTCTAGTGCGATATCAATAAGTGCATATCATGGTAATAAAAATTTATTTGATAAATTTGTTCATCAAATGAAAAATTTATCAACTCCCCAAGATGAATTGAAATATCAAAGATCACTAACTTTATTTCAAGGAGAAAAAGAAATGAATTCATTATTTGATTTGATCGATTCAGATACCATCCGATCTCAAGATGCACCTTACTTATTGGCATCTGCTTTAACAAATATAAATAATGGTTGGCTTGCTTGGAAATATATCAAATCAAACTGGGAAATTCTAAAAAATAAATTCCCCGAAAACTCATTGGTGCGTATGTTGTCAGGAATTAGATCTTTGAACAGAGATGAGTATTTTAAAGAAATCAAAGCATTTTTTGCAAATGATAAAAAATTATCTCAAGGACAACTACAATTAAAACAGCATTTAGAAAAACTTGAGATTAATGTAAATATGAGATCTAGAGAATTAAATCGTGGTTAACTGTCCTCTAAACCTTTCAAAAAATCCTCTATTTCAGGAGAAAGATCTAAATCTTGTTTTGATATATTTTGCTCATTTTCAAACTTTTTTATTATATCTAAGATCGAATTATTGTTTGAAAGATCTTTATTAAGTTTTTGATATTGATTTATACCTTTTTGTTTCTCTGGGAAATTAGTAGGAAAATCATAGATTCTTGATAAGTATTCTAATAATCTGCTTGTTGCCATATAATCATCGTTCAATTTTATGTACAAAGGAATATGAACCATTAGGCTTAGTAACTCTATAGAAATTGTATTATTTAGTAAGTTTCCTATTTGATTTGTTATACTTGTAGGCCCTTCATATTTTGAGTTTAATTTTAATATTTCATTCAAAGGTTTAGGTGGTATCCATCCTTTATAAGTTCCTGTAACGGGTAATGGACGTGTATGAGGTACTGAGTCAAACATTCCCCCAACGGAGATAAATCTTTTTCCATTAAGTTTTTGTATTAAATCTATCATCGCATCATTATAATCTTCACTATTATTATGTGGTTCTAACATATATATAAGAAACATATTGATTTCACTATTTCCTTGTGGATTTTTTTTCCCAAAAATTTTGGTATTTGGAATTCTAATGATTCTCTCACCGTTTTCATATAATATTTCTGGCCGATATCTTGTCATATCATAATATTTACTTGGTCTATTCAACTCTCCAATTTCTTCTAACTCAAAAATATCCACCAGGCGACTTATTACATTATGTCCAACATTTCCAACATTTATCCAAGGCCTCAAAATGGAAATAAAATGACTATTGCTATATGATCCTATAGGTATATCTAGTTTGAATTCATTTATATTCATTATTTTATTAGTTCTATTTTCTATGTAATTATAATAAATTATTTATTAATGTCACATTGTATTTTTTTTTTGTACAATTTATGATCTTTATAAGTGTTAAATTAAAACACAGAAAAACTAGTTATGAAAGGAGGTTATTTAATTGGAGACTAATTATAAGCGGGGTGCTTTGATCTGAAGGCGCCAAAAAGGTTTAAGTACCTCCACTAAGGGTGAAATTATCCGATAGAGATTTTTCTCTATCCGATAATTTCACCCTTAGTTTATATATATGATTATTAAACATTTCACATCTACAGTTTTTGTAGTTTTTAAAAATAAAATCTTTTTACATTGGCATGCTAAAGTAAAAGAATGGCTACCACCAGGTGGGCACATAGAACTCAATGAAGATCCAATCGAAACAGCAATTAGAGAAACCATAGAAGAATTAGGTATTGAGATTCAAATAGTTAATAGAAAATCTAATTTATTTAAATTCGATGATGTTGATTCAATACCTAGTCCTGAAACAATCTTATTGGAAGAAGTTGTTGATCAAACTAAAGGGAAGCATTTACATATTGACATGATTTATTATGGTAAACCAATTAAAGATAATATTAACATAAAAGATGGTTGGATTCTGGTTGATAAAAAATCTTTACTTGAAAAAAAAGAATTTATGACGCCAGAAAATAATTTTCAAGCACCTCCTCAAGATGTTATCCTTCTTGGATTAGATGCAATTACGCAACTTAGAAATTAATGTTTCTTAATTTCTATACCTGCTAATTTCTCTACGTATTTTGCTATCGCTGAGTGGTCACTTTTTCCTTCTCCTTGTATCATCAAAGCCGTTAATACCTGTTGAAGGTTTGCAGTCACTTGAAGAGGTATGTCCAAGTCTCTCGCTGCTTCCATTGCATTATTTATATCTTTATAATGTAATTCTATTCTAAAACCTGGATTAAAATTTCTATCAACTATCATTGGAGCTTTGGCATTTATGACATTTGAACCAGCCAAGCCACCTTGAATTGCTTTATATACTGTTTCTGGATTAACACCAGCCTTTGCTGCTAGGGTCAAGGCTTCAGCTAGTGCATGAATATTTGCACCCACACAAATTTGGTTAGCAAGTTTTGTTATTTGACCCGCTCCATGTTTTCCACATAAAATTGATGTTTTTCCTAAAACATCAAATAAAGGTTTTGCTTGTTCAAAATTATCTGCAGAGCCACCAACCATTATGGCAAGATCTCCAGAAATTGCAAAAGGTTCACCCCCTGAAACAGGAGCATCCAAAAAGCTTACTCCTTTTTCATCGCATTTTTTTCCTATTCTTTCTGAAACTCCTGGAGCTATTGAACTCATATCTATTATGAGATGACCTTTTGAAGCTCCTTCCAAAACACCTCCATCTCCGCATATAGCTGACTCAGCTTGAGGACCATCTTGAACCATAGTGATGGTTATACTAGCATTAGTGGATGCCTCAGAGCTTGTTTTGCATCCTTTGGCACCTTCTTTTTCTAATTCCTTAACTGGGTCTGGGAATAGATCATAAACAGATAATTCATATCCAGCTTTTAACAAATTTTTTGCCATTGGTTTTCCCATAATTCCTAAACCAACAAATGCTATTTTTTCTGCCATAATTTACTCCTTTTTTTTTTATCATGTTACATGAAAATCAGTTAAATTCTAATCTTTCCAAAACCTTTCTTCTAGAAAAGCAAAATCACTATCTTTCAATTTTTCTTTTACGTCTTCAATCATACCAGGATGACCACAGGCATAAACAATCGTTTCATTAGGATTAACTTTCCAAGATTTAATCCTGTCTTCAAGAACATTGTTAACTCTTCCTTTTAATCCTCGCCAATTTTTATTCCTATCTTCCAAAGGTCTACTTATCGTTGCTTCAAAGATAACATTTCTATTGTTTTCTGCTAATTTTTGTAATTCATTATCGTATCCAAATTCATCTAAATATGAGGCACCTTCTAAAACATAAAAATTAGAATTTGAGAAACTTGTATCTTTTAAATATTTTCGTAACATGCTCACGTAAGGAGCAACTCCTGTTACAGTTCCAACCATTACATGGTTTTTATAATCTGGTTTCAATACGAATATGCCCTTGGCTCTTGGTCTCATAGTTACTAAATCTCCAAGGTTTAAATCATTTAATAACGGGGTTAGATTTCCATCAGGACGAGGTACTAGTTCTATAAAAAGTTCTATTAAATCTTCTTCTGGAGATGAAACTATAGAATAAGCTCTTTCTATACCTTCCGAACCAATTGTACAGTATTGTCCTGGATTAAAATTAAATTTTTCTTCTGGTTGAAGCCAGGTTTTCCATAAATCTTCAGTAAGTTGTTCTCTTTTTACAATCTTTGCCCACATGAACTTCCCCTTAACAACATTAACAGCATTAAAATTCATTATTTCTACTCCCCTTGTCTTATATGGTTATATATTCACTAATTGATATTAAAAGAATATTGTTAATTTGCACAATAATTATTATATTATAAATATTTAAAATGATTTTTAGAACAAGTTGAGAAAAAAACGATAATAATTCCTTTTTACATAACGGATAAATTATCTTAAACAGAAATCAAATCTTTTTTCTTGAATATTTCAAATTTATTGATATCATTGAATTTAGTAAATACTTTAAGCGAGTTCAGTGAAACTCTCAAGGAATTTAAATGTCTTACACGGGTAACAGATTATATAAAACCCTTCTCGATCAAGAAGGAATTCGAAGAGCTATTTCCCGTATCTCACATGAAATCATTGAATCTAACAAAGGTGTGAGTGATCTAGTTATTATCGGTATCCATACTAGAGGAGTTTTTATTGCAAAAAGAATAACCGATATTATAAATAAATTTGAACGATCGAATATAACTGCGAATTCAATAGATCCTAAAAATTATAGAGATGATATTGAATTAAATATTAAACCGGAAAATGAAAATCCTCATATTGTAATTCAAAATAAAAATGTGGTTTTGATTGATGATGTTTTGTATACAGGAAGGACTGTTAGAGCGTCTATGGAAGCTCTTTTTAGTACAGGAAGACCAAAAAATATAAAACTTGCAACTTTGATTGACAGAGGACATAGAGAATTACCAATTAGACCTGATTTTATTGGTAAAAATATACCCACGTCTAGTAAAGAACACGTAAGAGTTTTTATGAAAGAATTTGATGGCAAGGATGCAATAGAACTATATAAAAGGATTGATTTTTAATTAAATGAATTATTTAGGGAAACATATTATAGATATAGATCATTTAGATAGAAATTACATAGAAAATATTTTTTCTATAACTCAGAGATTAAAAACTCAAAATGAAGTGAAAAAATCCTTTAATAATAAAAATATTTGCACTCTTTTTTTTGAGGATTCAACTAGAACAAAATTGAGTTTTGAGAAAGCTTCTAATAATTTGAAAGCAAATTTTCATAATCTAGATCTATCAACTTCCAGTGTTAATAAAGGAGAATCTTTTTTTAATACAATTAAGACAGTCGAAAGTATTGGCATGGATATTTATATTATACGACATGGATCATCAGGTGCTGCTATATTTGCGGCAAAAAATTTAAGAGGAACAGTAATCAATGCGGGTGATGGATCTCATGCTCATCCTACTCAAGCTTTGTCTGATCTTTTTACAATAAAAGAACAAAAAAAAGACTTTACTAAATTAGAAATTTCTATAGTAGGAGATTTTTTATTTAGTAGAGTTGCAAGATCAAATATTTTAGCTTTTTTGAAGATGGGTTCTAAAGTTAATATTCTTGGTCCTCCTGAATTAACTTCTCCCCAAATTTCTGATGCTTATGATCAATATAACTCTTTATATCCAGGTAGTTTAAAATTTTACAACGAACTAAAACAGCCTTTAATTAATTCAGATATTGTCATGGCTTTACGTATTCAAAAAGAAAGATTTAACAAAGAAACAAAAGTAGATTTGGAAAATTATAAATCTAAATGGAGAATAGATAAAGAAATATTGGATCAATGTAAAAAAAATATATTGATAATGCATCCAGGACCAATGAATGAGGAATTAGAAATTTCTCATAATGTTGCCCACTCAGACTTTTCATTGATCAATAAGCAGGTAGAAAATGGTGTTTATGTTAGACAATCCATTATACAAAACATTTTTGAGGGAGAAGATTGATTTGAAAGAAACATTAATAACAAATGCCAAACTTATTGATCCTTCAGAAAATTTGAATGATATTTATGATATTTTGATCAAAAATCAGAAAATAGAAATCATTTCAAAAAATATTAATAAAAATAATATTCCCAATGTTATTGATGCAAAAGGGAATACAATAAGTCCTGGATTTATTGATCTTCATGTTCATTACCGTGAACCGGGAGAAACATATAAAGAAAATATTCTAACCGGTTCTATTGCATCTGCTAAGGGAGGATTTACTACTGTTTTAATGATGGCAAACACTAATCCAACAATGGATAATTTGGATAAGTTAAAACACCAAAAACAGATTATCGAAACTAATTCTATAATAAGAACTTTGCAAACGGCATCAGTTACGCATGAAAGAAAAGGATCTAATTTAGTAGATATTGATACACTTTCAGAGTTTGGTGTATTGGCTTTTTCAAATGATGGGGATGCAATTGAGAAAAAAAGCACCTTAGAAAAAGCTCTAATTCTTACTACCAAAAATAACAGACCAATACTTGAACACTGTGAAGATCCAAACTTGATAGATCAAGGAACAGTTAATGATGGATCTATAGCCATAAGATTAGGACTTCTGTCGAGATCAAAACAAGCAGAAATAAATATTCTCAAAAGAGACATTTCAATAGCAAAAAAAAATAATGGTTGGATATATTTCCAACATATTACATCTAAAAAAAGTTTAGATCTTATAAAAGAAGCAAAATTAAGTGGATTAAGAATTAATGCAGAAGTTACTCCAAATCATTTGTTTATGAATGAAAATTGGATTTATGGTAAAAAAGGCCAAAAAGTGGATTTTTTAGATTTTGATTCTTATGATACGAATACAAAAGTGAATCCTCCATTACGGGACGAGAGCGATAGAATCGCTTTGATAGAAGCTGTTAATAATGGGATCATAGATATAATTGCTACAGATCATGCACCACATTCTAAAGGGGATAAATTGAATCTCTTTGACTCCGCTCCTGCAGGCATAAATTCAGCTGAAACTGCTGTTCCAATTTTGGTAACTTTATCAAAAAGTGATAAATTGAATTTCAATTCCATTGTTGAAAAAATGGCAAATAATCCAGGACAAATTATTAATGATATTTCTGGTCTTAAAATTGGGAAAATCAAAGAAGGATATGAGGCAGATTTGACTATTATTGATACAGATGCTGAACAATTTATTGATGAAGATTTTTTTGTATCAAAAAGTACAAATTCTCCTATTATAGGAATGGTCTTGAAAGGTAAAGTATTAAAAACAATCTACCAAGGAGAAATTGTTTACGAAAGTTAAAGTATGAATAATAAAATTAAGAATTTAATATTAGAAGATGGTTCTATCTTTTCTGGTTATACATTTGGATTTAATAGTGAAAAAGAAATTGTTGGCGAAGTGGTTTTTAATACTTCTATGACAGGATATCAAGAAATGTTAACAGACCCTTCTTATCGAGGACAAATTTTGGTTCCAACATATCCAATGATTGGGAATTATGGTATTAGTAATTCCGATATAGAATCCTCTGAAATTCAAGTAAAAGGATTTGTAGTCAGACAATATAGTGATAAACCTTCTCACAATAATTCAGTTATGAATATTTCTGAATATTTATATCAAAACAAAATAGTAGGAATTTTTGGGGTAGATACCAGAGCTATTGTTAGAAAAATCCGAAAAGCAGGTGTAATGACAGGAATAATAACTTCTAATTCAGAGATAAAAAAAGTTTTAACAAATATAAAAAACAAACTCTCTTATGACGAACAAAATTTAGTTGCTGAAGTTTCTACTACAAATGCATACAAAGAAATAAAGCTAAAATCTTTAAAAAAAATTGCTATAATTGACTTTGGAGTTAAGCATAACATATTAAGATTATTGAAAAAGAGATCTTGTAGCCTCACAATTTTCCCATATAATTCAAGTTCTAATGACATTCTATCTGCACGTCCAGATGGAATTGTTTTATCTCCAGGGCCAGGAGATCCGAACAATTTACAAAATATTTTAAAAGATATAAAAGAAATTATCAATTCAGGTATTCCAATATTGGGAATATGTTTGGGGCATCAATTAATTGCAAAAGCTTTAGGAGCTAAAACTTTTAAATTACCATTTGGCCACAGAGGAGGAAATCAACCAGTAAAAGATATAAAAAATAATAGAGTTTATATTACCGCGCAGAATCATGGATATGCTGTAGAAAAAGTTAATTTTCCCAAACAATTAGAAATCACACATATCAATTTAAATGATGATACTGTTTCTGGACTAAAACATAAAACTAAACCAATATTTTCTATCCAATATCATTCAGAAGCTTCTCCAGGACCAAAAGATTCTGAATATATTTTTGATGAATTTATAAAACTTATAGAATATACCCAAGGATCAAATAATGATAAGTAAATCTGTTTTAGTGATAGGTTCAGGTCCGATAATCATAGGACAGGCGGCAGAATTTGATTATGCAGGTGCGCAGGCATGTAAGTCTTTAAGAGAAGAAGGTTATAAGGTAATTTTACTAAATTCTAATCCTGCAACAATTATGACAGACACAGATATAGCAGATCGTGTTTATATCGAACCTCTTACGGTGGAAATTGTTGAAGATATATTAATAAAAGAGAATCCCTTTGGCATTCTTGGAACCTTAGGAGGTCAAACAGGTTTAAATTTAACAGCAGAATTACATAAAATAGGAATACTTGATAAATATAATGTAAAAATTTTGGGAACATCAATAAAATCAATTGAAGTTGCTGAAGATAGAGACAAATTTAGATCATTTCTACTTGATATTAATCAACCGACACCTCCATCAGAAGCAGTAAACAATTATATAGATGCATTAAATGCAGCTGAAAAAATTGGATATCCAGTTGTAGTAAGACCAGCCTATACTTTAGGTGGAACTGGAGGTGGAATAGCTAATAATAAATTAGATTTAAAAGATATTGTCAACTCAGGAATTACTTTATCGAGAGTTGGACAAGTTTTGATAGAAAAATCTTTGTTTGGATGGAAGGAAATTGAGTACGAAGTTATGAGAGATAATAATGGTAATGTTATAACTATTTGTAATATGGAAAATATTGATCCCATGGGCGTTCATACTGGAGATTCGATAGTAGTTGCTCCTTCTCAAACATTAAATGATAAAGAATATCAAATGTTACGAACAGCTAGTTTAGATATTATAACTAAATTGAATATTAAGGGTGCTTGTAATGTTCAATTAGCTTTGAAACCATCTAATATAGTCAAAGAATCCATTGGAAAAGATTTTTCTGAAGATCCAGAATATTACGTGATAGAAGTTAATCCAAGAGTTTCAAGATCATCCGCTCTTGCTTCAAAAGCAACTGGGTATCCAATAGCTAGAATCGCATCCAAAATTGCAGTTGGAAAAAACTTGGATGAAATAACTAATCCGGTAACGGGAAAAACATTTTCTGTTTTTGAACCTTCTTTAGACTATTGTGTTGTGAAAATCCCTAGATGGCCTTTTGATAAATTTCCTAATGGGAATAGAACTTTGGGTACTCAAATGAAAGCGACGGGCGAAGTTATGGGAATTGAAAGATCATTTGAAGCTGCACTTTTGAAATCCATCAGGTCTTTAGAAAACAATAAACCTGATCTAATGTGTCAATCAGATATATTGGACACTAATGATCCTACTGATGATAGATTATGGATTTTAGCTGAACGTTTACGTAAAGGATCAGATGCTGTAACAGAGACTAAAAGAACTTATATTGATTATTGGTTTACCAGTGCATTAGAAAACATAATTGATATGGAGAAAGAGATCAATAAAAAGAAATTAGACTTGAATTTGTTACGTAGAGCAAAAACTATGGGTTTTTCTGATGCATACATAGCCAAAATAAAAAATTTATCAGAATCAAATGTAAGGATTATACGAAAAAAATTAAATATACTACCAATATTTAAAATGGTTGATACTTGTGCAGCAGAATTTGAAGCAGTTACTCCTTATTTTTATAGTACTTATGATGAAGAAAATGAAGCCATTCCTTTAAGTGGTAAAAAAGCTCTTGTTTTGGGTTCAGGTCCCATACGTATTGGGCAAGGAATCGAGTTTGATTACTGTTCAGTGCATGCGTCAATGTCATTAAAAGAAAATGGTGTAAAATCTATTCTAATAAACTCAAATCCAGAAACCGTTTCGACTGATTTTGATACTTCTTCAAGACTTTATTTTGAACCATTAGATTTTGAAAGCATTTTAGATATTTTAGAGAATGAATCTGCTGATTCAAATTTGATATCTACTTTGGTACAATTTGGTGGACAAACTGCTATTAATATGTCTCAAGAATTAGGTAAAAATAATGCTCCTATACTTGGATCAAGTGCTGAAGTTATAAATTTAGCTTCAGATCGTTCAGAGTTTGAAGCTATCGCTAAAAAATCTCTAGTAAGGCAGCCAGCTGGTGGGTCAGTTACTAAACTAAATGATGCAAAGAAAATAGCTGAAAAAGTTGGATATCCAGTAATTCTGAGGCCTTCTTATGTTTTGGGAGGTAGGGCTATGGAAATAATTTATTCTGAGAAAGATTTATCCAGCTATTTTAAAAGAGCTCAAAGTTTTGTTAGAGGACAATCTATTTTGGTAGATCAATATATTAACGGTATTGAAATAGAAGTTGATGCTTTATGTGATACTGAGGAAATATTAATTCCAGGAATTATGCAACATGTAGAACGAGCTGGTATCCATTCAGGAGACTCAATAGCAATTTATCCAGCATTCGATTTATCACAGGAAGAAAAAAATGCAATAGTTGATGCTACGAAAAGTTTAGGGATAACTTTAGGTATAAAAGGATTAATGAATATTCAATTCATTGTTAAAAGAGATAATAAATCTAAATTCATACTTTTTGTTATTGAAGTTAATCCAAGATCTAGTCGTACTATCCCATTTATTTCTAAAGTTACTGGTGTCCCAATGGTCAAATTAGCAACCCAGATCATGTTGAATGAAAAATTATCTGATTTACCTTATGGTATAGGATTAAGAAAAAATTTAAATTTATTCGCTGTAAAGGCTCCAGTTTTTTCAATGTCAAAATTATCTGGAGTGGACACTTTTTTAGGGCCTGAAATGAAATCTACTGGTGAAGTTATGGGAATAGATAAAGATTTTCATGTAGCTATAAAAAAAGCTTTTATTTCTAAGGGAATTGAAATAAATAACCAAACTCCTTTTTTGTTATCTATTGCTGATCGAGATAAGATTGAAGCGACAGGGTTTATTAAACAATTAGTTGAAAACGGAAATAAATTATTTGCTACAGAAGGGACCTATAAATTTATAAAAACATTAGGTTATGAAGTTATTATGGTTAACAAAATCCTTTCCAGATCTAATACTGTTCTGGATATAATAGATGAAGGAAAAGTAGGAGCTATTCTTAATACAGTAACTGGAGATAGAACTTCTTTACAAGATGGATATTATATCCGCAGAAGAGCAACTGAGTCATCTATACCATGTTACACTTCAATAGATACTGCTTTAGCATCTATTATGGCTATTTCAGACGAAAAAATTAACGCAAAAGCAATAAATGATTATTATTAAATTAAATTGCTATTGCTCTCACAGAAAGCCAATTTCTTGGAACAGAATCTAATTCCATTTCTTTAAATATTTGTCTAAGAGATTTTTGTAAGGTTTTTTTCCCATATTCTAGAGGAACTCCAGGTAATATACCTTCAATCCAATCTTTAAATTCACTAATATAATGGAATCCATCAACTGGTACATTGTAGGAGGTTGCATTTACATACTCTACTTTGAAGCCGGTATCTTTCAATAAATTAACATAATCCTCGGGACTTAAGTGTCTTCGTGAGGAAACTTTTTCACTTCTGATAGGTTTAAGTTTGTAATCTTTATAAAGTAATCTTATGGCTCTAAACATCCATTTCCTATAGAACTCTTGTGAATCTTCTGGATGAGATCCATCATAAAAAGAAGTGTTAAAAGCTAGCACACCTTTGTTATTCAATTTGTGTTTAATATCCCTTAGAAGCTTTTCCTTATCTTGAACATAATGAATAGAATTACAGTAAACCATTGCATCTGCTTTTTCCACTATGGCATCAGTTAGATTTTGTACTTCAGAATGAATAAATTTTACTATTTTTGACCTTTCTAATTCATTCGCAGCGGTTCTAAGAGCACTCTTTGAACTATCAACAGCATAAATAACTGAATCTTTAGCTGATCTAATTCTTTCAAGAATCAACTTCGTAATATTTCCAGTTCCACAACCTAGATCAACTATTGACTTTTTATCATCAATTTTTGCAAGTTCAATAAATTCAGAATTTATTGAACTGTAAAACGGTAAGTTCGCAAATGCGTTGAATGCATATTCCTCATTTTTAGATTTTTCAGCCATGATTTTTTATTTTTGTATCGATATTAAAGTATATTATATATTTTGGATATTAAAATTTCCTTAGATAATGAGTATTATACGATTAATAATTTTATTTTCATTTGTTTTCTTCTTTTTCTCATGTTCTCAAAGATCAGAGATTTTTATGGTAGCAGCTTCAATGAATAATTTAATGAATGACATTCAATCGGAAAGCCCTCAATTTAAAGATATTCCGATTAGTTATGGAGGTTCAATTTCAATTGTAAGAAGAATTGAGAACAATAAGAGAGGAGTTGGAGCCGTGTTACTTTCTTCAGAAGAATCCTTTGATATTTTAGACAAACTAGGGTATCTAGACAATGAATTATCTTATACTTTTGCTTCTAACTCTTTAGTTTTAATTGGGAAAACCAATATGAAAATACAAGCTACTAAAGATATAGAATCCATTGAGAAAAAAATTGTTATTGCAGATCCCAAAATTGCACCAGCTGGAATATATTCTCTTCAATCACTTGGATCTTTAAATCAAGAATTTCTTGATGAAAACGTTATATTTGCTGGAGATGTCAGTTCAGTAGTTGGGTCAGTTAAAAATAATATAAATTTTGTTGGGATAGTATATAAAACTGATGCAATATCACATAATCTCGAAGTTTTATTTGAATTTCCAACAAATTCACATGATAAAATTTTGTATAAACTTGGGGTATTAAATAATAATTCTGAGGATGGTATTTTGAAATATGTTGAATTCTTAAAATCAAGTTTTGTAAAACAGAAACTTGTTGATCATGGATATTTGGTTGAGTAATTATGGATATAATTAGTGCTCTCATAATCACTTTGAAAATTTCAGTAATCTCGACTCTTTTAAGTTTTGTTTTTTCCATATTTTTTTCTTTTTTATCTATGAGATTCAAATATTTAAGTTTCCCAATAAACATTATTGCAACCTTACCATTGGCTTTACCTCCTGTTCTTACTGGATACTTTCTAATATTTGTAAGTAGAGGTTATCTTTCTTTTCACTGGATGGGTGGAAGTATTGCATGTGCCATTATTGCTTTACCTCTGGTATATCGAACTATGTTGAATACGTTCTATGCAATTGATTTTTCTATTTTTAATACTGCAAGAATTTTTGGAGCTAATAAATTTCAAGCATTTTATTATGTAATATTTCCTAATATAAGAAATGGGATTTTTTCAGCTATATTTTTGGGATTCATGAGATCGATTTCTGAATTTGGAGCTAGTATGGTCATTGCAGGGAACATTTCTGGAGAAACACAAACTTTATCTTCTGCTATCTTCACAGCAATACAAATTGGGGATTCAAATAAGATTTTTTTACTTTCTTTTCTATCAATTCTCTTAGCAATTTTGACTATATTGACATTTTCAATAATAAATAAAAACAGGAGATTTATTTTTTGATTAAGGATTCTTTAAAATTCAATTTTACTACTCATTTAAATTCTTTTAAATTACAAGCTCAGTCAGAGTTTCAAAATGGAATAAATGCCTTATGGGGAAAATCTGGAAGTGGAAAAACTACATTTTTCAATTCTTTGTCAGGATTATTAAAGAAAATTGAAGGAGAAATCATTTTTAAAGATAAGAAATTTTTTTTCTCTGGAGAAAATTTAAATCTTAGCCCCGAAAATAGAAATTTAGCTTACGTTGAACAACAAAATATGCTTTTTAATAATATGAATGTGATAAAAAATATAGAATTCGGGTACAAATTTTCTAAACAAATTAAAAAACAAATAACACCATCTGATGCTATAAGTTTATTTGATCTTAAAGAATATGAATTCTCATCAATTAATCAACTTTCTGGAGGACAACTTCAAAGAGTGGCTCTAGCTAGGGCCTTTGCATCCAATTCACCGTTGATGTTACTCGATGAACCTCTTAATGCTTTAGATTTAAGTTCTCGCAAAACAATAATGCAAACGATAAATGATTTAAATAAATCACTTGAAAATATGATAATAATGGTTACTCATTCTCCTTTGGAAGTTTTGAATTACGCTGATGCTATTCTTCATGTCGATAATGGAAAAGCTGAAAAAAAACTTTCTAAATCTAATTTGTTGAATTATTTGTCAGATGAAGAAGTGATAAATGAAATTCATCAAAAGTCTTCAAAATTTTACGGAAATTTTTTTTCGTCTAAAAACGTTATTTTAGTTAGAAATTCATTCGATCAAATAAGCGAAGGTTTTGATTTTTCTGGAAATATAAAATCAATAATAAAAAATGATGATAATTATTTAATCGAAATATTGAGCGAAAATAAATACTTTGTTAATATATCCATAGATTTATTTTCTAATTTGCATTTATCTCTTGAAGACAAAATATACTGCTTTGTTTATCAAAATTTAATATTAGAATAGAAATATGAGTAATTTTAATAAAACTTTAAAAGAAAAAACTCTTAAACAAAAATCATTTCTAATTATTGGCCTCGATCCAGATCCCAAAAGAATGCCTGTTAAAGATATTTTTCAATTTAATAAAGAAATAATTGATAAAACCTATGACATAGTCGTCGGTTATAAGCCACAGCTGGCTTTTTATGAAGCTCAAGGAATAGAAGGTATGCAAATGCTTGCTAAAACAATTGAATACATCAAAAATCTTCCAGAAAAAAAGTTAATCATTGGTGATTGCAAAAGATCAGATATTGACTCAACTTCTGAAGCATATGCGAAGGCAATGTTCGAATATTGGGATTTTGATGCATGTACAATTGTTCCATATTTTGGAAGAGACGGTATTATACCTTTTTCGAATTATGTAAATAAAGGGGTTTTCATTGTTTGTAAATCCTCCAATAATTCTGGAAAAGAAATACAAGATTTTTTTTCTGAAAAAGAAAATTTGAGTGTTTATCAAAAAGTAGCAAAAATAGCTAGTAATCTTAACATAAATAATAATATTGGATTAGTAATGGGAGCAACTTACCCTGATCAACTTTCTATTATAAGAAAAGAACATCCTGATTTACCTTTTCTTATTCCAGGAATTGGACATCAAAAAGGAGATTTAGAAAAAGTGATCAATAATTCAACTGGTGAAAACACATCTCCAGTGTTAATTAATTCTTCGAGAGGGATTATTTATGCTTCGAATGATAAAGAAAAATATGGCATTTTCGCTCGTGAAAAAGCTTTAGAAACAAATAAAAAAATAAATGATATATATAATTAAAATTTATTGACCTTGTGCTTTAAATCATTATTCTAAATAAAAACTCTTAAGTAAAAATGCAAAAATTATTTGTTGAAAGTCTAAAAATTAATAATGTTGGTCAAAGAGTAGTAATTTTAAAACAAGAATCAGGATCAATGTATTTAGCAATATGGATTGCAACAGCTGAAGCAGATTCAATTGCTATAAGATTACAAAAACTTGATATTCCAAGACCATTGACTCATGATTTACTTTGTAATTCAATCTCCAAACTTGATGGGAATATAAAAAAAGTAATCATTACTGACATAAAAAATGATACTTTTTATGCAAAAATTATCGTCAATCGATCAGGAAAAATAATCCAATTAGACTCTCGTCCATCTGATGCTATATCTGTAGCATTACAAGCTAATGTTCAGATTTATTGTGAAGATTCAGTGTTAGAAAAGGCTGGTTTTAAGAAAAAAGAAATCAATGATGATTTATCAAACGATAAAACTAACAAAAAAAAATCTAAAGAAATGAATTCCCGATTACCTTTAGGTGAGAAAGAGAAAGAATCTCTTTCTGTTTTTGAATCCTTCATTGACACATTAGACATAGATGAGTAAAAAAAAGATCCAAAAAAGCAACGAAAATAACAATCAAGAATCTCTTAGTACCAATCTAATTCTTGCTGGGAAATATATAAGTTTGGGATGGATAATGGTCATCCCAATTATAGCATTCACTTTCGTAGGAAATTTAATTGATAAAAAATTTAATCTTCCTTATTTTTTGACCTTTATTGGTTTGATCATTGGTCTTTCAGTAGGTATTATTGGAACGGTCAGAATTTTAAAAATGAAAAATTAATAAGGATTATTAAGGATTAATATTCTAAATGTTTAATTCTAAATCAATAATTTTATCCGCTCTCGTTTTGATAATATTAGTCGTCTCAGTTTTAGGTGGAGCTTTGGGTGCAAGTTTTGGATTTGGATTTTTAAGTGGTCCTCTTCCTTTTATATCTATCGCTGCAGAGACTATTTTTAAACCCTTTGGATATGAATTGAAAAACTCTACTGTTATGCTCTGGATGTCTATGATTGTTTTGATAGTTCTATCTTGGTTAGCAACAAGGAAATTACAGGAAGTCCCCTCAAAATTACAAAATATATTTGAATTGATCATTCAATTTTTTATGGATACGGCAAGAGAAGCTGGAGGAGATAAAGCTAAAAGATTTCTTCCTGTTGTTATAACAATTTTTTTCGCAGTTTTAGCTTTTAATTGGTTGGGAATTTTACCAGGAGTTGGATCGATCGGAAAAATCGAAACAATTGATGAATGGGTTTCTCATCATTCGCACTCAGGACATTGCTCAAAAGTGGAAGTAGGGCATTCGAGTAAAACTGAAGTTAATGCAAATAAAGAAATATTATCTAAATTATGTGTACTTGAAGAAGAATCTTCCCATGGCTTTGTAGTTTTCGATAGTTATGAAGGTTCTTTTCTTTCGAAAATTAATATTATGCCAATTGGAAGAGGAGAATCATCTAGAGCTCCTTTGAGTTCTATCGGTAATTATGAAATTGAAGAAATTGAGCAGATTAGAAAAAAAATACTCAATGGTGAAGATCCTAATAATTTAGAAGAATGGAAAAAAATTAAAACAAATATTTCTATAGGAAGAGTATCTGAGTTATATGAGAGTAAAAATGGTACGGTTAGTCCTTCAGAATATATTGGCAAGAAAACGGGAGAACTTATACCATTTTTTAGAGGTGCCTCAACAGATGTAAACACTACTTTGGCTATCGCTATTTTTGCGATGATTTCTATTCAATATTGGGGATTTTCATCATTGGGGTTCAAAGGTTATAGTGGGAAATTTATAAATTTATCACATGGACCAATTAATGCATTTGTGGGGATACTGGAATTGTTTGGAGAGCTGGCAAAAACTATTAGTTTTACTTTTAGACTTTTTGGTAATATGTTTGCCGGTGAGATAGTTCTTATATCAATGGGTTTTTTACTTCCAATGATAGGAATGATTCCATTTATGGGCCTTGAGTTATTCGTTGGAGTGATACAAGCGTTAATTTTTTCAATGTTGACATTAGTTTTTGGTGTAATGGCAGCAACATCTCATTCTGAACATGATGAACATTAAAATAAATAAATAATAATATAAAAAAGAAGGGAGAAAACAATGGCAAGTGAATGGATACCAATGGGAGCAGGTTTATCAATGGGGTTGGGAGCGATTGGTTCGGGAATAGGTATTGGAATGTTAGCTAATGGCGCATTGCAATCTTTGGGAAGAAATCCTGAAGCAAGAGGTCCGATACAACAAAATATGATATTAGCGATTGCTTTTACTGAAGCAATAGCAATATATTCTCTTGTTGTGGCCATATTGATACTATTTGTTTTGTAAAACTTTTCTCAGCTATTATTTATAGCTGAGAAAATAATTTAGGAGAAAAAATATGGATGCATTAGGAATTAATCTTTCTGGTTTAATAACTCAGTTAGTAAGTTTTATTATTTTGTTCCTTATATTGAAAAAAGTTCTTTTCGGGCCAATAAATAAGATTCTTCAAACTAGAGCAAAAAAAATTCAAGAAAGTTTGGAAATGGCGGAAAATGTAAAGCAAGAAGCTACTGAATCTGCAGAAAAACTGGAAGCTGAAATTAATATAGCTAGACAGGAAGGACAAAAATTGATTGGTGATGCTCGAGATGCTGCAGAAAAATATAAACAACAAGAAATACTTAGAACAACTTCTGAATCTGAAGAGATGATAAAAAAAGCTAACAAATCTATAGAAAAAGAAAGAGATTTAGCTATACAAAGTGTGAGAAAAGAATTTTCATCTTTAGTTATTTCAGCTGCTTCTAAAGTAGTCGAAAAAACCATAGATCAGAAAGATCATAAAGAGATTTTGGATAAAGCTATAGATGATGAAATAGGAAAAGTGAAGAAATAATTATGGCAACCTCGATAGTAAAAAGATACGCTAAAGCAATAGTGGAACTAGCAATGGAAAATAACAATTCTTCTACTTGGCTAAATAACTTTGATGATGCTCATACATTTTTAAGTAATCGTGATCTATTTTCTTTTCTCACTTCCCCGCAGGTCTCTCGAATAGAAAAATTCAAATCAATTGATACATTGATGAAAGAATATGATAAATTATTTAAGAACTTTCTTAAGGTATTAATCTCACGAAATCAAATTAATCTATTCCAAAATATCAAGGAAGATTTTATACGTCAATTTCAAAGTTCTACAGGAAAAATTTCTGCAATAATAACTTCCGCAGTAAAAATATCTGACTCTCAAAAGGAGTCGATAATACATAATATTTGTAAAATTTTTGACGTAAATGAAGTAGATGTTCAAGAAAAAATAGATCAGAAAATATTAGGTGGATTGATAATCAATGTTGGAGATACAGTAATTGATATTTCAACAGGTAACAAATTGGAAAATTTAAAAAAACATTTATTAAAAACTAGTACATCATAACGAAAATGGAGAAATGATATGTCCCCAAATAGTCAAGATATAGCATCAATAATTAAAAGACAAATTGAAGAATTTGGCGGTGACTTTACAATGGTCGATTTAGGAACTGTTATTGAGGCTGGAGATGGTGTGGTAAGGATACATGGTCTTGCAGGAGTCAAAGTTAATGAATTATTACAATTCCCTAATGATATTATAGGATTGGCACTTAATCTTGAAGAAGATTCTGTTGGAGCAGTCATATTAGGTGATTATTTGTCGATAAAAGAAGGAGATGAAGTACGCTCTACTGGTAGAATAGTTGAGGTTCCTGTTGGAGATAATTTATTGGGAAGAGTTGTAGATCCTTTAGGCAGACCCTTAGATGGTAAAGGAGATATTTCTACTAAAGAATCATTTCCAGTTGAAAAAATTGCTCCAGGTGTAGTTGAAAGACAATCTGTAGATCAACCAGTGCAATTTGGATTAAAAATTGTAGATGCAATGGTGCCAGTTGGAAGAGGGCAAAGAGAATTAGTTATAGGGGATAGAACTACTGGCAAAACTTCACTTTGTGTTGATGCTCTCATAAATCAAAAAAATTCAGATATTATAGGTATTTATGTTGCAATAGGGCAAAAAGCATCTAAAGTTGCATCAGTTGTAAGTCGAATTGAAGAACAAGGTGCATTGGATAATACTATTATAGTAACTGCAAATGCTTCTGATTCAGCAGCATTACAATATTTGGCCCCTTATGCAGGAGTTACCATGGCTGAATTTTTTATGGCGCAAGGAAAAGATGTTTTAATTGTTTATGATGATTTAAGTAAACATGCATGGGCATACCGTCAAATGTCTTTATTATTAAGAAGACCTCCAGGTAGAGAAGCCTATCCAGGAGATGTCTTTTATTTACATTCCAGACTATTAGAGAGAGCAGCCAGATTAAATGAAAAGTATGGTGGAGGTTCTATTACTGCTCTTCCTATTATTGAGACTCAAGCTGGAGATGTATCAGGTTATATCCCCACAAATGTAATTTCAATAACTGATGGACAACTTTATTTAGAACCAGATTTGTTCAACTCAGGCATAAGACCTGCCGTCAATGCAGGATTATCTGTTACTCGAGTTGGTTCATCTGCTCAAAGAAAAGCTATGAAGACAGTTTCTGGATCTCTAAAAGGTGAAATGGCTCAATATTCTTCATTACAAACCTTTGCACAATTTGGAACAGATGATCTTGATGCAATTACTCGTCAACAATTAGCTAGGGGTGAAAGATTGACTGAATTGTTGAAACAAAATGAAAATCAACCTCTCTCTTTTGAAAATCAAGTTTCAATTTTTTATGTTGCAAATCAAGGAGATTTAGACGATATTAATATTGAAAGAATATCTGAATTTGAAACAGGATGGTATGATTTCATAGCTGCTAATATTCCTGATGTCATGAAAGACATTTCGGAATCAGGAGAACTATCAGATGACTCCATGAAAAAAATGGACGGAGCTATAAAGACGTATAAAGGGACATTTGGAAATTAATTATTATGCCAAGTACTAAGGAATTAAGAGCAAGAATAAGATCAGTTACCAACACTGCAAAAGTTACGGGTGCAATGCAATTGATAGCAGCTTCAAAAATGCGTAGAGCTCAAGAACAAGTAAGTAAAGGTAAAGAATATTCTAAAACCCTTGATAAACTACTTTCTACATTATCTAGTTCTGTGGATTCAACTGAGGTAAATATTCCTTTATTAGAAAAAAGAGAGATAAAAAATAAATTATTGATTATGATTACTCCAGAAAGAGGATTAGCTGGGGCTTTAATAGGAAATATAAACAGGAAAGTAATAAGTAGTATTATTAATTCAAAGGAACCGTATAAAGTTTTGTCTATAGGTAAAAAAGGATCAAGATTCCTGGCTTCTAGAGGATTTGAAATAATTGATCAAATTGTCATTAATGACAGACCAGAATTAAGTGACACTTTAAATGTATCAGAATTAACAATTGATGGTTTCATAAAAGGAAATTGGGATCAAGTAGATATAGCATTTAGTGAGTATATAAATACAACTTCTCAAAAACCAACAGTAAGAACAATTTTACCAATTACTAGAGATGAAGAATCAGATGTTAATTCAAATGTTGATTATATTTATGAACCTTCTCCTCAAGAAGTTTTAAAAGAAATCACCCCAAAGTATATTCGGTCTCAAATATTCCAATCTGTTTTAGAAGCTTTTGCTAGTGAGCATTCAGCGAGAATGGTTGCTATGCAAAATGCAACAGATAATGCAAATGAACTTATTGATATTTTAACTTTGGATCTCAATAAAGCAAGACAAGAAACAATAACTGCAGAATTATTAGATTTAATTGGAGGTATTTCTGCATTAGAAGAAAGATAAAAAAGGAGAAAATTTATGTCAAAAGGTGATAAAGGAAAAGTTGTACAAGTTATTGGAACGGTAGTAGATGTTGAATTTGAACAAAATCAGTTACCAGAGATCTTTCATGCACTAGAATTACAAAATGAAGGAAAAAAATTGATTTTAGAAGTTGAACAACATGTCGGCAATTCTTGGGTTAGATGTTTGGCTCTAGGGCCAACTGAAGGTTTAGCTAGGGGAGTTGAAGTTATAGATAGTGGAGCTCCTGTATCTGTTCCAGTAGGAAAAGATTCTTTAGGAAGATTATTTAATGTAGTAGGTGATCCAATAGATAATGGGGACCCTATAGATAGTAAAGCTATAAAATGGCCGATCCATAGGGAACCTCCAGCCTTTGATCAACAATCAGGATCAACAGAAGTTTTAGAAACAGGCATTAAGGTATTGGATCTAATTACTCCATTTGCTAAAGGTGGAAAAATTGGTGCATATGGAGGAGCTGGTGTGGGTAAAACAGTTATTATTACTGAATTGATTAGAAATATTGCTCAAGAACATTCGGGAGTATCTGTATTTGCTGGTGTTGGAGAAAGATCACGTGAAGGGAATGATTTATGGCATGAAATGCAAGATTATGGAGTGTTAGGCTCCACCGCGTTGGTATTTGGTCAAATGAATGAACCCCCTGGAACCCGAGCAAGGATAGCTTTAACTGGCTTGACAATGGCCGAATATTTCAGAGATGAAGAGAAGCAAGATGTCTTATTATTTGTAGATAACATTTATAGATACATTTTGGCAGGAATGGAAGTTTCTGCATTATTGGGTAGAATGCCCTCTGCTGTGGGATATCAACCAACCCTTGCAACAGAAATGGGAGATTTAGAAGAAAGAATTACCACAACAGTTAATGGATCAATAACATCATTTCAAGCAGTGTATGTCCCTGCTGATGATTATACTGATCCAGGAATAGTGACTACTTTTGGTCACCTTGATGCTAATGTTTCACTAGATCGTTCTTTGGCAGCACAATCTTTATTTCCTGCTGTTGATCCTCTGGCTTCGAATTCAAGAATATTAGAGCCAGCTATTGTAGGAGAAGATCATTATAATGCTGCTCGAGGAGTCCAGCAGGTTCTACAAAGGTATAAAGATTTACAAGATGTAATAGCCATTTTAGGTATAGATGAACTTTCAGAAGATGATCAGGTAATCGTAGCAAGGGCTAGAAAGATTCAAAGATTTCTTACTCAACCATTTTTTGTAGGGGAAGTATTTACTGGTTTCCCAGGAAAATATGTACCGGTAGCTGAGACAGTAAAAGGATTTTTGGAAATTATCGAAGGCAAATATGATGACTTACCAGAACAAGCATTTTACATGGTTGGAGGTATAGAAGAGGCTGTTGAAAAAGGTGAACAAATGAAAAAAGAAATAGAAAAATAAGTATAAATATGACAAATGATTTATTAGTAAATATTGTTTCACCTTCTGGAAGTATTTTTTCAGGTACCGCAAGTGGCGTCATTGCCCCAGGAAGTATAGGAGAGATGACTTTATTGCCAAAACACGCTCCACTTTTATCTTCTCTTGCGCCAGGGAAGATAACATTAATGGGGACGAACAATACAAAATCTGTATTTGAAATCAATTCAGGGTTTTTGGAAATATCTAATGACAAATTAACTATACTTGTAGAAGATGTTTTATAGTATAGTTTGGGAAAAAACTTTTATGCTACTTTAGTTTTTTTAGATTCTATTTTTTTCAATAAAAGGAGAGCTTCACTTTTTCCAATAACTCGGCTACATTGAAGACAGGATAATATTAATTTATTTTCCACATCCATCCTTACTTCTATATCTCCTCCGCATGAACAGCATTTTGAATATATCACTTTTCGTTCCTAATTTTTTTTTATATTTCCAAAAATATATAATAACTCCACTTATCGTAATAATCAAGCCTTTAAGTGTTTTTATCGTTAATAATTGATTTAGTAGAAATATATAATTTTGTTATTTATAATGATATCGTAAAATATTAATTGACACAATACGTGTTAAGAATTATAATTTATATTAAGGGAGAATTATGACTAATAGAGGCTGGATAATTTCAAAAACTGTTTCAGTTAATTCAAGAATAAGTGATTCTGAAATTGATAATGATCAAATGAACATTGATCCCGTCATTGGTGTATATACTATAAGTGTTGTTTCTGACATGATTTCTATGCATCCAAATACTTTAAGAAAGTATGATAAACATGGATTAGTTCGTCCTTCTAGAACTGATGGAAGACGTAGATTATACTCTGAAACTGATTTATTGAGATTACAGATAATCAAACTTTTAACTGAAAGATATGGATTGAATCTTGAAGGAGCAAAATTAGTACTTGCTTTATCAATGAAAGTAAAAGAAGTAGTTGAATTATTGGAACAGGGTGTAAATAAGAACGTTTATAAAAATTCTGCAAAAATAGCTTCATTAGAATTAAGGCAACTATTTCTTGAATTAGGTATTAAGATATAAATAATTTTTATGAACAAAAAAAAGACAAAAAATGAAATTTCACAAGAATTGGATAATGCTATATCTGAAAGAGACAAATATCTTCAGATAGCACAAAGAGCCCAAGCTGATTTAGTAAATTTACGTATGAAATCTGCAAATGATTTAGCAGAATCCGAACTCAAAGCTCATCGTAGAATGGTTTTTCAAATGATATCTGTAATAGATCAAATGAATATGGCATTATCTACCAAAGTGAATACTAAAACGTACAAATCTTGGATTGAAGGAATAGATTCGATTTTAAAAAATTTTATTACTATTTTAGAAAATTTCAATTTTAAACAAATAAATTGTGAAATTGGTGATACATTTGATCCCAAAATTCATGAAGCGATTTCAAGAGTAAAAACAGATGAATTCGAACCTGGTGCTATTCTTAGACAAATTTCGTGTGGTTATTTACATGAAGCACATTTGGTTAGACCTATTTTGGTTGAAATAGCTTATAAAAAAGAAGATAAATAAATAAACGAAAGGTAAAGAAAAATGTCCAGAGTAATAGGTATAGATTTAGGAACAACCAATTCAGCTATGGCTGTTATGGAATCAGGAGAACCTGCTGTTGTAGAAAATAAAGAAGGTAGAAGAACTACTCCTTCAGTTGTTGCGGTAAATGTACAGTCCAGTGAGAGATTTGTTGGAGAAACAGCTAAAAGACAATCAATAACAAATCCTGAAAACACTGTATATTCAGCTAAAAGGTTTATTGGCAGAAGATTTGAAGATTCAGTTATAAAAAAAGAAATGAAAAGAGTTTCATATAAAGTGAATAAAAGATCGAACGGAGATTTAGGAATTGTCTTGGCTGAAAAAGATCACGCTCCAGCAGAAATATCAGCTATGGTTTTAAAAAAACTAAAAGACGATGCAGAAAATAAATTAGGTTCACCCGTCACTCAAGCAGTTATAACTGTACCTGCCTATTTTAATGATTCTCAGAGAGAAGCAACTAAAGTTGCTGGTAAAATAGCAGGATTAGAAGTTTTGAGAATAATTAACGAACCTACCGCTGCAGCATTGGCCTATGGACTAGATAAAGAAGGTGACAGGACAATAGCTGTGTATGATCTTGGAGGAGGAACGTTTGATATTACTATTTTACAATTAGGGGATGGAGTTTTCGAAGTAAAGTCTACTAACGGTGACACTCAATTGGGTGGAGATGATTTCGATAATGTTATTGTTGATTATATTTGTGAAACATTTAAAAATGATAATTCTATAGACTTGAAACAAGATTCTGCTGCACTTCAAAGGGTTAGAGTTGAGTCCGA
>Ga0257112_10000177_pt1 | contig 27732 bp, 18 predicted proteins | sample LP_taG_5_FD_191565 | JGI IMG/M metagenome (GOLD analysis project Ga0257112, IMG submission 191565) | Marine microbial communities from Northeast Subartic Pacific Ocean, Canada - LP_J_2015_P26_1000m | ecosystem: Environmental > Aquatic > Marine > Oceanic | place: Canada: Northeast Subartic...
TCACCTTCACCATCTGCATAAACATCACCTGTGTCAATAAGATTAATCCCAGCACCTATCGACTTCTTCAATATATTTTCACATTCATCTGCAGGGGTTGGATCCATAAAATTATCTGTCCCCAACGCTAAACTTGAGACTTGTATACCACTTCTTCCTAGCCTACGGTATTCCATTACAATCCTCTACTTTCTATAATTGTACTTATCTTTTGTAGAATTATATCCATGAAAATTATTAGATGAAACCTAATAAACGAGGCAAAAACAATGTTATTTCAGGAAACATCGTAATTATAATTAGAGTGAAGATTAAAAATATCAAAAAAGGCAATAAAGGCCTTACTACTGACCCGATCGGAGTCTTACTTATGCCACACGCAACAAATAGGCAAATACCAACTGGTGGTGTAATCATTCCAATTCCAACATTCGCGGCCACCAAGATACCTAAGTGTATTGGTTCCATTCCTAACGAAACCGCTACTGGTAAAAATATTGGCATCAATACAATTATTGCAGGTAACGCATCCATGACCATCCCGAGCATAATAAATACAATATGAACGAGAATAATAAATAATATCCAATTATCTGCATAGGACACTATTAATCGTGCAAGAGCATGTGGAATACGTTCAAAAGTTAAGATAAATGAAAACATGGAAGCTGTAGCAAGAACCAATAGCACTACCCCAGATAAGGCAGAAGTATTTAATAATACTTTTGGAATATCTTTTATTGTTAGTTCTTTATAGATAAAGAATGAAACGATAAAACCATACACAACAGCAACTGATGCTGCTTCAGTTGGAGTAAAAATTCCTCCATAAATACCTCCAAGAATGATTGCAATCATTAAGATGGGTAAAATCCCGTCTTTTAACACGCGAGCTTTGACTAATAATGATGTTTTTTCTGCCAAAGGCAGATTCATTTTTCTTGAGAAGAAGTAAGCCAAAATCATTATTGCAACGCCATTTACAATTGCAGGAAATATTCCTGCAGCAAAAAGTCCTCCTATTGAAATGTTAGCAATAACTCCAATAATTATAAGATCAATCGCAGGGGGAACAAGAGTTGAAACACCACCAGCGGCAGCTAAAACTGCCGTAGCAAACTCTGGAGGATATTTTAATTTCTTCATAGCAGGAATTGCAACAGAACCAATAGCAGCAGTATTTGCGCTAGGGGATCCCGATATTCCAGACATGAGCAAGGCTGAAAAAATTACTACCATAGCAAGCCCACCATAGATTCGACCAACAAAAATCAGTGCCAATGCAATAATTCTTTTTGCAAGCCCCCCACTTGACATCAATTGTCCAGCTAGAACAAATAAGGGAATTGCAAGAAGAGGGAAAGAATCAAGGCCGTATAAAAATTTTTGCGGCATCATTATTAATATATCAGGTGATACATATAACATACCAACAAACGCAGATATTCCAAGAGCCATACCAACTGGTACGGAAATGACCATGGAAAAAATCAATGTAAAGAATACTAACCAGCCCATCTTTATAGTTTATTCTTTTGAAGCATTAGTATCATATTCTGAATAATATAATAGACCATTAATGTTCCACCTACTGCAGCAGAAGAATAGGGAATGGCCATCGATAAACCAGTCCCTGGTCCTACTTGATCAATTACACTTAGTGTATATTCGATTGATTTCCATACAAAAATGGATGAGAATAAAATCATTAATACATTAACCGCTGTAATAATTATAATACGGTATTTTTTCTGAAATCTATCAACTAAGAAAGTTAATGCAAAATGTGATTTTGATTTAAAACCATGCGCAATAGAAAGAGCAGCCAACCACAAAAAAATATATCGAGCTAATTCTTCAGTCCAAGCAAGCGAAAACTGAAAAACATATCGAAATAATACCTGAATAAAAGTTATTGCAACAATTGAGACTAGTAGAAAACATAAAATAAGTTCTAATGGCTGTAAACTAATTTTGTTATTTGAATTCATTCTTGAGGCAACCTAATAAAATATTATTTTTCTCTTGGTGATACTATTTGATTGATTAAAGACATTCCACCAACTTCTTCCGCATGTTTTTCATATACTACTTCGGCTTTTTCTTTAAATAATTTTTTATCAACAGCATTAAATACTAAGCCTTTTTCTTTCAGTTCAGTCAATGCATCTTTAGTCTTTTCTTCCATAGCATTACGTTGTGCCATTATGGATTCCTTACCAGCTTTAATCAATGCTTCCTTAATATCTATCGGTAATTTATCCAGCTGTTTATTACTAAATATAAGAGCTACTGATAAATAAAGGTGCTCTGTATATGAAACATATTTGGTGACTTCATAAAATTTTTCTACCAATAAATCTATATGATCGCATTCTGCCCCATCCAAAACTCCCTGCTGAATTGCGGAATAAAGTTCGCCGAAGGACATGTTCGTTGCTTGGGCGCCAAACGCATTAAAAGTGTCTAATACTATTGAGCTTCCAATAACGCGAATCTTCATACCCTCGAGATCCTTGGGGGTATAAATAGGCTTTTCAGAGTTCCATGTATTTCGAATGCCTGAAAACCACCAGCCTAAGACAATACAATCAAGCTTCTGTTCAATTTTTTTAGCTATTTCATCGCCAATTGGGCCATCCAATACTTCATAAAAATGACCCAAACTATCAAAGATGAATGGTAGGTTGAATAAATCTACTTCAGGTACGAACCTACTGAGACCACCACTACTCGCCGGTGTAGATCCTATAACACCTAATTTGACCATTTCAATTGCCTCTTCTTCACTTGCAATTTGACTGGATGGAAAGATCTCTAATTTCGCACGGCCATTAGTTTCTTTTTCTAAGATTTCAGATATTTTTTCAAAACCTGCTTGATGTGGATGCTGATCACTTCCATTGTGGGAAACTTTTATTACAATTTTTTCATTATTTTCTGACCAACAACCAATAAAGATTACTAAAAAATATATAATGATTATTACCCTTAATGAATTGCGTATCATACTGATATTAATATGCACCCCTAATTAATTCTTCCTCGCGTGGAATATAATCTATCATTCCAAATTTTGGTTTAGAAATATTCTGTGTTTTTAAAGAAATAATGATAAATAAGAAAAATATTATTAAAGGGGTCAAAAGTGTGTCTAATCCTCTCAATGAATCTGGAATTATCAAATACAACGTTAAGCGTAATATTGCCCCAAAGATTATAGAACTAATAGCTGCAATAGTATTGGCCTTTTTCCAATATATGCCAAGCAGAAGGGGTACAAAACAACCCGCAAGTACAATATCAAAAGCGAGTATTAGTAAAATACCTGGTTTGGGATGATAATAGGCAATGGTGCTAGCAAAGACCATGGTTGGTATCGCGATTAATCTTGCAAGGTGTAAAATTTTTTTGTTGTTTTTGATACCGCTGGAATACTTCTGAATTAAGTTACGGGTAATAATGTTGGATAAGTCTAAAATAACTCCAGCTGCAGTAGACATACTGGCGCCAATTATACCTAAAATGAGAAGTATTCCAACCATTTCCGGCACATTATTTAAAGCAATATCAACTAGTAAATTCTTATTTCCCAGTTTATCAAGGTGAAATGCATACAATCCGATTAATGCGGTTGGTATGCCGACCAGTAAAGTTAGAATGCCGCCAAAGTAACATCCTTTTTGAGCAGACTGAGGTGACTTTGATGAAATGACCCTTTGAATAAAATCAATTGCAACAATGTCCCCTAGAGCCATAGAAACAATAGCAGCCCAATTAGCCAATGATCCATTCTTAACTTTAACCAAACCGTCTAAATTTTTATATGTATCCGGTACTTGAGACATCATATTTGCCCAACCATATTCAGTGGTTAACCAAAAGAATGATAATAAAATACCAATAATAAATACAAATACTTGAAATACACTGGTGGAAACCGAAGCAATAAAGCCCCCAGTTGTTGCATACATCAAAATGATGATTGCAATAGAAATAAGCATGAATAAATAAGAAACATTGAATATTAGACTAAATAATAAACCCAGCCCAGCTAAGTTACCTGCAATTAAAATTATATTACTGAACAGCATGCTGATTGATGCAGCTGTTTCCGTGTGTTTATCGTAACGGCGATTATAGAAATCGGGCAAAGTCATTAAATTCATTCTATGGATTGGCCTTGCAAAAAAGAAGCCTGTAATGAATAAGCAAATTCCTAAACCTATTGGAATACTTGCACCTGACCAAAAACCAGCCTCATAACTCATGGCTGCGCTACCCATCGACCCATTTGCATCAAATGCTTGAGCACAAAGTGTTATACCAACCACCCAGGCAGGCATTATCGCACCTGCTTTATAGTAGTTTATTGCTCTTCCTTTTATCTTAAAAAAAGACCAAAACCCAATTAAAATCGTAATGGTTACAAATAATATGACTGCTATTTGAATTGTTAACATTTAATGGTTCAGGTAATATAATTTATATAGATTATAATATATTAATCAAAGTAAGTGAATTAAGATTAAATGATATATTTTAATCTAGTCTTTCCGAGGTAGTAATTCATCTCGCATCGCAGTGTGATAAACAAAGGTTGCGATTATTGCTGCATTCCGTTTTAAGCTGTCTTTTGTCACTAAATCAATAATATCTAGATTAGTATGAATTTGATGGGTAAAATAGTGCATCGGGTCCTGAATCCACTCAAAAGCTGGAATATTCAATGCATCAAACGGTACATGGTCAGTGCAACAAGCGTTTTCAACAGATACCGTCTTTGCACCGATATCGTAAAAAGGTGAGAGATAATCTTCAAAAATCGGTCTCAATGCTGGATTCCCTTGTAGAAATATTCCACGAATATTGTGGCCATTATTATCATGGTTAAAATATGCGGATATCTTAGAATGTTCTTTTCCTTTTGTACCGTTAACTATATCGCCAACATACTTTTCACAATAATCCAAGGAACCGTTTAACCCTTGTTCTTCTCCACCCCATAAAGCAATACGTATAGTTCTCCGTGGTTTTATATCTATTTTCTTTAAGATTCTTATAACCTCCATTAAAGTCGCACACCCCTGCCCGTTATCAGCGGCTCCAGTCCCACTGTGATATGAATCATAATGACCACCAATTAATACAATTTGATCTTTTAATTCTTCATCTACTCCGGGTATTTCACCAAAAATATTTACATGATTGTCACTTACATCTTTGAAATTAGCATTTAATTGCAAACTGAGTTGAGGTTCAAGGCCTTTTCTGATCATGTCAGATATTAATCGGTGATCCTCCTTGCCAATAACAAAATGTGGTACGGGCCTTAGGTCCCCTTGTTTATGATAAGGTAATTGTCTTGCATAAATAATTCCATTATTTGAAGCACTTCCAGTAATTACCGCTGCAACTTTTTCTTTCAACAAAAACGATTGAATAAGATCCGTTTCTTTTTTATCAGAAACACGACGTTTTAATGATTCAGTGAATGGCTCAAGACCAGAATTATCTAAACCATCAGGATTATTAGGCATATTATGACTTGCTGATGCTGCCAGAATCTCATCAGTAAATGGACCAGTACGTACATCATCTCGATCTCCAACTATAGGACTTAATATTATTCTACCTCGCAGCTTTCCGCTGTATTTATTCAATTCTTCTAAATTATCATGATCAAGTAAAATTGGGACTCCCTTTATTTTCCCCTTTGTTTTTGTTACCCAGGCATATGGAAGGCCATTAATTTTTAGATACCTTGGTTTAAGCAACTCGATTGAAAATGACTTTATTGACCAATTCCTGAAATCATCGCTGTATGATTCAAAGTGAACGTTTTCAATGCCCCAAGACTCCAATTGTTCTTTCGCCCAAATCGCAGCATCCATATATTGTTTTGATCCCGATAGTCTAGGGCCATATACACTGGTAATATGATCCAAAATATCGTATGCCTGAGAATTGCTGTTACTCTCCTCCTTTATTTTATTAACAATTTTATAATCCAGTTCACTTTGGGCATACATTATTAATGAAGTAAAATAAATTAGAAGGATGGAAAATTTAATAGGATAATATACAGGGTAAATCATTGAAAATATTTTCAATGATTACTCAACAGTAATTAAAAAAACACCGCCACCGGAAGTATATCCATATTGCCCGCCTGCTTCTATAGAATCTAGATATTTGATCTCAATTATATCCATTGCCGGTATTGTACGTAACCTGTTTTTATAACCCACTCGAGAGCCATTTATGAATACCAATGCATCCATTCCTTCAGAAAATCCAACGTGTCTACGTTGATCCCTTGTTAATAGATTAGGACGTAAATATTCTAATATTTCCCATGCAGTATCTGCCTGAGGTACCGACCTAATTTCTTCTTTTGTTATACGGTATCTATCTCGTCTCTGGTCATCAAGGTTTGGCGGAAAACATCCGGAAGTACTATATAACACTAGAATGAAAAACAGGAAATATTTAAAAGAATACGATCGATTATAAACTGTCAAGTTAATAACCCGCTATACTTAACAGAAGTTAAGCAAGGATAGAAATTTGAGGACTCAAATAATCTGAAAAACAATATAGATCTAATTCAGATTATCTGATAATCTATGGCCGAGTTACGTTCGGATTATTGAGAATCTCACTATCTGGTATTGGAATATACGGCCAGGTATTACTACCAAGATGCCATAGATCAAATCTTTTTTGATCTGTAATACGCACGCCCTTCGTCCATAGTGTTTTATCCCTTTCTTCAATCAAAAGACCCAATGATCCGGTGATTGTACCTGCTCCCGATGTCTCGCTTGGTGTAAACCCAGTCAAATCATCAACTGTTAGTTCATCAAGCCCATGGTGCGTCCTTACATTATTGATGTGCGTTAGTCCTGTAGCATCATCGCTATTTCTGATCGCAACCTCTGCTAAAATAAGTTCCATCTCCCGCCAATCAATTAGATCAAGATAATCGTCGCGAGCATCGTAAATATCTTGGCAATATGCCAAATTAGCATCACCCTCAAGTTCCCAAAGTGGGATTCTTTCATTTTGGTTATCTAGGCCATCTCTGACATTTTCCTCGTCTGCATCACCAAGACCCTCACCTTCTGGTCCTCTCAATGATTGCGAATCCTCGTTTTCTTCTTCTAGATTAGAAATAATTTCACCCTCCTCACGGTCAGCTACGACATAATCGACGAATCGAGGGTCAGCGCTGAAAAGGACATTATTTCTACCCGCATCATACCACATATAGTTTGGATAAGAAGCTGTATGTACTAATTGAAAACCTGCATCTCCATCCTGTAACCCTTTTTCTGCAGCGCTCTTTGCTTCACTCCAATTTCCATCAAAAAGATAGGTCCTGGCAATCAAAGACCATACAATTTTATCTGGATTACCATTGACACCTTCATATGTATCGCCCGGATCATAATTCAGCGCTTCAGTCAACATGGTTCGAGCCAAAACTCTTATTGCTGCGTCAGTTTGAAAACTGCCACTTTCACCGTTGGCTATTTGTTGCACAGTTGTTATTATTGCACCCGGGCTTTCACCATCCTGAGTTAGTCCCCAATGGTCCGCTAGGTACATTCTCATCAGACCACCAATAACATTACCCCACCAATGTACTCTCTGCTCAAGACTCGCATTGCTAATGGTCATATTACTTGCCCTATCAAGGAGATCATCAGCGTGGAATCGAATCTGATGATAATTTTCCCAATCATTTGCAACAAAATTCAAATCCATTGGTATGTCCTGCACAAAATTTGAATGATCCGGCGCAAAATCAACCTCGCCATGAACAAATTCATCACTAAATCCCGCTACCCGCCAGATTATATGGGATAAACCCGAAAATTCTTCAGATCTACCCATGTTTCCAAGTACACCCTTCAATAAGAAATCAAGGTATTCCTCGCTATCTAAACTACCATCCTCAACCTGACTGCTTAAAGGATCCACCTCGGTCACCCAATCTTCACAGGACATGAATGAAAAAGCCATAATAATTGGTATCCCTACCAAAATCATCATTCTTATGTTTTTCATAGCAAAATCTCCTTAGCTAATTATTTTGTTTTAATTAAATATTGAACTTAATAAACATATTGACTGATTTTGGCGTTGGTAAACTTCCAGCTTGCATCATATTCTGCGGGCCACCATGATAACCCATCGAGTTAATTTCTGGATCCACACCAGTGAAATCTTCATGATATTTTGCCCAAAGATTTGTACCGCTAACACCTAATGTCAAATTCTCTAAGTTACCAAGTAATGGTAGCGATTTAGTTAATTTACTAACATTATAGCTCAGACTAATTTCTCTCAGTCTAATAAAATCACCTGGCTGAATCGAATTTGCATCAAAAAATGGGTTTGTTCTTGAATATTCATTGGCTGCATCAATGTATTCCTGAGAACTATAATTCGTAAGTTCCGTCTGTCCTGCACAGTGATTGCCAAAACCCAACATTTCTGCTAGTTCATCATAACGTATAACATTAGTACCACAGACATCATTTGGATCTGAGCCATCGCCATCCTGCATATCAACAGCCCACCATATCATATCTACGCGAGCCTCATTATACAAGACATGCCCAGTTTTCCAATTGAAAAGTCCGGACAAATCAAATCCGAATAAGTTTAGATTGAATCCAAAACTACCAATTTTATCTGGCATCCCAGTACCCAGATAAATCTTCCCATCAGACACGTCATCGCCATAGTAAGCACCAGCAGGCATGACTTCGTCATACATAGGATGTAGATCATTTTCCATTACATTAGTTCCATCTGAAAACAGAGCACCAACGTTTACATCATTATAAAAGGCATGCTTTGGAAATCCTTCCGCAAAAGCCTGTTTACCACCACCAGGCCCACCATAAATGGGATCTGCGCCACCCATACTTATAACTTCATTTTCCTGGTAGCTATTGGTTAGCGTGAGATCCAGTTTCCAGCCGCCAAATGTTTGTCCACCAAAATAGGCAAATATCTGAGATTCCCAGCCCGAGCCCTGGATTTCACCAACATTGAACTTCCCGGGACTCTGGGTCATACCAGAAGAACCTACGTTATCACGGTCCACAATGGATTCATTTGCGGTTTGATTATAATACGTGAAATCAAAACCAAAGTTTGCCACCTCAGCTTCAAATCCAACCTCAAATTCCTTGATTCTTTCTGGTTTTATTTCCGGATTACCAATATCAGTAAGGACTGCTCCAACTCCGTATTGCGAGTTTACAGCGCTCCATAATTGAGGAATACCATCAATCCGGCCTGGTAAAATACCAGTCTCACCATAGGCAGCTCTTAATTTGAGAAATGAAATAGGTTGAGGCACTACACCTAGCCTATCCAACCGAACGGCACCACTAAAACGGGGATAAGTAATATCAGATGATGTTGATCCTAGTACACTTGCATAATCTCGACGAAGCATAAAGGAGCCAAAGAATGTTTGATTTAAAGAAAAATTATGTTCTGTGAAAAGTCCCGCTGAACGAAAATGGTCCATGAAATCGTAGGTCTCACCTTCCACTGCACCGGCACTAATTGTAGTAATTTGATCAGTAACGAATCCTGCGCGTGATGCACCAAATTCTCTAGTTCTTTCATCAAACGATTGAGATCCTACAATAGACGACGCAGAAATTCCTCCCAATTGATAATCATACTTCAAATCCCAGTTAAAAGTCATAACCTGACTATTCCGCTGGCTAATCATTTTTTCACCTTCATCAGACTCACCTGTTATATCTTCATTTGTCACTTGTGCAGTGTAAATATTTCGATTATCTCTATCGTTCATTCCATAAGTAAATCTTGCACTTAGACCATTTAGTGCGCCGGCATTATCCGCAAATGGTGTTACTTCACCTGTAATTGAGCCAACAAAACTATTGATATAATTCTTTTCTGTCTGGTAATCAAAATAAGCTTCCTTAGTAGGATCCATCATCACCCATGGATTGGCCGCATAAGTAACTACACCAAAAACTCCATCAGCACGATATCTCCCGGGCAACTGCATTTCCGCTGAATTAAAAGCAGTGCTCGCCATAAAATTAAATTTATTATTGGGCCTAAAGTCAAGGTTAGCTCGAATATTCTGCTGATCCATCCAATTATTAGGTGTGTGCATTTCTTCATATGGATTATCGATTGAAAAATAAAGGTTAGTCATCTCTGAACCGCCGGAAACACTTACAGAATGTTTGGTAATTTCACCAGGTTGGAAATAATCGTTGACCCATTTGTAAGAACGAAATTCACCCTCATCGTATTCTCTATCTTGGTCATTGTACCCAAAAGTTCCTTTGTAACTCATTTTCCAATTATCACCAGTATTTGACTTACCGCGTTTAGTAGTGATAAGGACAACACCATTGGATCCACCTGTTCCATAAGATGAAGCACCCGCTGGACCTTTAATAACCTCAATGCTCTCAATATCTTCCGGGTTTAAGCTAGCCAGAGCAGTGATCCCAATATCTGGTGCATCACCTCCTCCAGCACGCCAACTTGAGTTTTGGACTTTCACACCATCAACAAAAAATACTGGTTGGCCATCACCATTGAGTCCGCCGCCTGATCTCATTTGCATTTTAAACTGTGATCCTGCAATACCTGATGCTTTAGTTATAGATACACCAGCCACCCTGCCTGCCAAAATATTATCTACAGTAGAATAATTATTTTTATCGGTTAATTCTGAAGCGTTAATACGCTGAACCGAAATTTCAGCCGTTGCTTTCGTTGTCCGGGAAGCAGCGCCAGTAACTACCACTTCTTCAGAACGTAAAGGGTCAACATCAAGAACAAAACTTGCACTAGCATCTCCTCCAGATACAGTCACCTCACTAGAGCTAGATTTATAACCAATATAACCTGCGGTAACTGTGTAAGAGCCATCAGAAACATTTGAAATGGTATAATTACCATCTGCATCTGCAGCTGCACCATAACTTGTGCCTTCAATGAATACATTAGCGCCAGGCAAAGAGTTATTTGTTAAACCATCCGTCACTGTACCTGAAACACTGCCTTGTGAAAATGCAGTACTTGTAAGTAGGATAGATGTGAGAAAAAATTTCACTAGAGAGTTATTCATACTTTTCCTCCTTGGGACTAAATGAATTTTACATAATTTTGACATATTATCATTAAAATACAAGTTATAATATTCTTCCTGTGGCTGCATGGGTAAGAGGAAGAATTTGGTAGTAGCCAAAAGCATTTAATCCCCTCTCACCCAATTACAGCACCTTTAATTGATTTCTAATCTATATATATTTATAATATATCACTGATATCTTACAATATAATAAATTGAATAATTAAAAGAACCAAGCGTTAAAAACTTTTTAATATAGAATAAATTTTATCTACAATGTTTTATTAATCATATAAAACCAAAAAAGATTTTCAATCAACCGAAATTAGAATTTGGTTAGTAAATTAAAATAATTTCATCATTTGGTGGCTGTATCCATTCGACTCCATAATTTGTTACCACTTGAGGATTGGAAAAGTTAATTGTGATTGGAGATCCTGGTCTTTCAGGAATATTAGTGTGTACTGCATACTCAAATGCAAAAATATGATTTTCATGAATGACAACATGATCTCGGTCTCTTCTAAACGGAGCTATTGAAGGCCCAACTGTCACCAAATCTCCGCCATTATTCCCCATAGCATGTAGATCCAAATAAAACCCAGACTTATTTGTATTTTTCAGTGCTTTTTGCAACATTAAGTAATCTTCTCGTGGATCGTCAGTAAATGGAGTATATATATAACCTTCTGCTTCCATGGCATCTATTATTGCCTGTAATGATTCCCCAGCGGTCATACCTACTGCTACATGTTTCCGCATTATACTCTGCGCTTTTTTTCCTTGGTCCCAAGCATACTGTATACTTTTAGGAGGACTAGTTTCCCCTTCCTTTAATATATATACGTGTGTTTTCGTATCTACACCGAAAGATCCAAACTCAAAATCCATCCATTTCGCGCCATCGCCAATAGCAAAAAAGTCTCCCCGCTGAAAAACATATTCCGGGTGTCGTATCCAAGACGTTGCCAAAGGGGGACTTAACGGCTCTGATTTTTCGGAGTAATATATTCGTGCACCCCCTATTTCACCCAAATTGGTTTTGCCTGGAATTATTTTTTTTATCTTATTAAGAACCTTTTGACGAGCAATTTCTAAAGTATTTGCTTGTACAACAATTTCTCTTAGGACCCTCCTGGATCGAAACTCAGTGATCACATTTTCCGCAGAAACAATTCTTTTGGCATATTTTGGACCCAAAATCCTTTTCAGTTTTTCAAACTGTGTATGGGATATTCCATCAGCTACAGAAATCCAGTCAGAGTAATTCACAGCGATTGTTTTGGGATTATGGATAGATACATAATTGGTTATTTCTTTATAGACAGAAAAATTTTGTTTTCCATAATCATATCCTGTGATAGCGCGACGAAGCTCCGTAGACGCCCTTACATCGATATCTTCGATTCCTCCCTCACCACCAAAATATCCAGCAAAAACAGCTTTTTCAATTCGATCGCCTAGATCAGTAAAGATTAAATAACCGGAAGTTGATCCAAATTCATATTCTAAGGGATCCGGGTCTCCTGCCCTTGTGACATGAATCCACATATCGACATTATTATTTCGCATCGCTAGAGGAAGAACATGCTTTATTTTTTCTTTTCTGATTAGCTGTAGGACGGATTGTGGATCAGGTTTGTATTCATCCTGCTGTGCTGAAAGCGATAAAGAAAAAGCTATAATAATAGATAAAATATGATAAAATTTATTTTTCATAATTTTCTTCTCCATATTTCTTAATGAATGCTGTTATTGGAAAATGACACAATACGATCAACAAATTTTCCACTTTCTACATTAATTAGTGTATCCTTGCCATCTCGATCTGGATTATTATCTACAACTTCAATTCGATCTTCCAAAATATTAATTTTGTAATCAGCAGCAGGGCCCCGATACACTGCTGTATCAACACCTTTGGCCCCATTAATGATATCATTTCCACCATTACCCTGAAATGAATTATCCCCTTGATTCCCATTCATTTTATTATCGTAATTATTGCCAATTAATGCAACATTGTTATCACCTTTAATTGTAACGCCTAATAAATGCTGCGATTTATATGTATAAGAAACATTTTTATCGAACTCCATTGAAAAAACTCCTTTGAAGTTCTCAGGTAACTCCGGAGTAAATGTAAGGTACGGATGGAAATAATTTTCAATCACATTATGCCCAAGTGGATCCTTTTCTTTCATTGAAAATCGACTATTTGCAAAATATCTCCCAAAGTGGGATTTTCCCTCAAAACTCTGCCCGTGGTCTGACCGATCTTTTCTACGGCCCATCTCAGCAATTTCCCTACCCTCGTATAGCTTTGGCATTATTTTCCATAAATCATAATAATTATCTATTAAAACACCCATATATTCATTTGGGTGTTCTTGTGGTTCATCTTCAGGCCATCCTTTCCAGCCATTTTTCTCAGCAACATCATTGGCAACACGCATTTCTTTTATCATTTTCGGAAGGGTAGGTTTAATTCCATAATCGTGCACCAAATGCCAAATTTCTTCGTAAGAAGCATCCCGGGTAATGTGGTTCATATAATCTTCACTACCCACCGCTGTACATTCATTAGCACGCAAGTCTTGCATACTAAGATCTGTTGCAAATCCTAAACCTTCGTCAAACGCCTTTTCAAGATCCGGTTCTGTATTAAAGAAAACCATAGTTGCTTTCTGGTCAGACATGGAATTGGCAACTAATGATTTATCATTCCCGTACACTGATCCTTCATAATTTGTTAGAATATGCTCCAGCACATTGCGACCATGTTTGATTTGATCATTTGTCCAGCCATCCTGAGCTAATATATGTATGGGTTTACCATTTGGTGCAATCACTTTGGTATACTTAACAAAGTATTGTTTAAAAACATCGGGTACGTTTTCCGGTAGGGCAACCACGCCATCATCAGTAACCGAAATATCAATGTCAGGCAGCGTGACTTTTCCAGTACATGCACATAAGTAAATTAGTCCAGACAATAATATTATATTGGAACGTATCATTATTCCTCCTTTTCAAATTCCTTAAAGTATAATTTCCAGAAACTGGTTTGCTGATCGGGAAAAGAAATGTCAACTTTTTTTCCGTTTTTGAGGACCATTTTCAGTTTTCTAATATTTGATATATGCTTTAAAGGATTATCGGCCAATACGATTAGATCTGCAATCTTCCCTTCTTCAATGGTGCCTACAGTTTCCAAAACATTGCTCATTTCCGCGGAATTCTTTGTTGCAGCAATAATAGCCTGCATCTCTGTCATTCCTGAAAAAACTAACTGCTCTATTTCAAGTAATCCGATTTCACCTAATGGATTTGAATCAGCACCAACTGTAATTTTTACACCCAATTCTTGAGCCCTTAAAAGAATTTTTCTTTGTTTTAATGCTCGGGAAGGTGAGCGTTCATCTGCATAAGCAACTAAAATTCTACCATCGATCACATCCTGGTTGTATTTCAAATCAAGCTCAGCAATTTTCTCTTCTCTTTCAGTTATATATTCAGCACTCAAGTTGCATACTATTGTAGGATCGTAATAGGTTCCTTTTTTGGCCATCAATCGCAGTGTTCTGTCAGATAAATCATAACCATGCTCAATGCAATCAACACCAGCTTTAATCGCTCTATAGGCACCTTCTTCAGCAGCATGAGCGACAACCTTTACATTATTTTGGTGAGCAATTTGCACTGCAGCGATAATTTCATTATCCTTTAATTCATCAGCCATAATTTTTATCCAATTCACTCCCATTCGTACATGCTCTCTGACAGCTTTTCGCATTTCTTCTGGTCCATTAATTGCGATAGTCGCAGGCCAAGCGTAATCATCAATACCGTGTCCTCCAACAGCTGCTATTGGGTTACCAGCTGGGTATATTGTAGGCCCTATAAAAACTCCATCTTTGAAAGCTTTCCCCCAATACACATCTAAATAATCACGAGATCCAGTTGAGCGTAAAGATGTAAATCCGCGTTTAATTGCGTCCATTGCATTTCGACCAGCTCGAATAGTAGCTGAAACCGTGTTTTCTTTGCCTAGAATATCGTTTACATCAGGTAATAAATCTGATAAATGGGAATGATTGTTCCAAAATCCTGGTAGCACATAACCTCCTTTCAGGTCAATTATTTCTCTATCTGTTTCACCTATACTTTTGTAGGGTCCCTTCTCAATTGTACTTATCTTATTTTCAGAAATAGTTATAACCATGTCTCTCGCAGCAGGCCTACCTGTTCCATCAATAATATTGCAATTAGTTAGAATAGTTTTCGTTAAGGCGTACGAAGGGCTAAATACACTTAGAAAAGTGACAAAAAAAGCAAGGTTTTGAATTTGTTCTTTTAGATTAGTCATATTACGCCTCTTAATTTTATATATTCACTTCCTGGTATCAGTTACATTTATAGTCTTATCCAAAAACTTCAATTTTTCCATATTTATCAAAATGTTTTGTCCATCTCGCCAATAGTTGATGTCATCAACGATAATCCTTCCATCTTGATTCCGTAAAATATATTCTGACTTTTTTCCCATAAAGATTGCTGTATCATCACCTGGACCTCCATCAACAATATCAAATCCTCCAAGTGGTTTAATATTATTGTTTCCACTATTACCAAAAAGGGAGTTATCAAACTTATTGCCCGTTAAGTCATTATTATTGTTTCCAGTAAGAGCAGCTTTTCGCAGATATTGGGATTTATTTGTATAGGTTTTTTGCTCTTCTTTTAATAGAGAAAAAGTACCATCAAATTCATCCACAACTTCTGCCATATACAGCCAATGTTTCCCCATATATTCCTCTACAATATTATACATTTTTGGATCATATACTTTTAGACTGGCATTTGATATTGGAATATACTCATCCTCTCTTGTTCCGTCATTTTCCGGATCATGTGCCCACATATCATAGTATGCTTCGAAACCACAAATGAAATATTCGTGTGTTTCATCATAGTCTAATAAATAAATATTTTTTGCACGAGCATCCCAGAAAGCATCAAACAAATCCTGACTCAATGTTGGATGAGCTTGTTCAATTCCCCACTGTTGTACAAAGTGCATAATTTCTTCATAGCTTGCATCCCTTGTTGGATTTTTTTGGGCCATATAACCATCTGTACCTTCCAGAATAGTTTCATAGGCCCTTAAATCCTGACCATTAACTTCAAAACCTTTGCGCTCAATACTTCTGAACCAGCCTTGGAATGTTTTAGTATTCTTGAATAAAAAAAGAATAGACTGATTGTTAGCTATTGCGTTTGCTATAGTTGTTTTATCATGACCGTACTTGGTTCCAGGTAAATTTGTAAGATGATTTACCAATATCTTTCGAGCATAGATAACTTGCCGGTCACTGTAACCAGGCTCAACAACTATATGTATAGGTTTTCCATTGGGGGCTAGTATTTTTGTGTATCGATCAAAATCATTAAAAATTTTGTCGACATTCTTCGGCATAGACACGATTCCAGTAGATGATTTAGAAATATCTATGTTTGTTGGTAGTGTCTTAAAGTTTTGACCTGAAGCTAGATGGGGAAAGCTGAAAAAAACAATAATTAGAAACATTGGAAGTATGGTTCGCCATTCTTTTTTACACATATTTTTTACCCTTTCTTAATTCTAAAGTCTATTACAATATTATTAAAAGACGGTTAGCTGAAAATCATTATCCTCAGTAAATATTATTTATTGAATTACCATCTTCATCCATCCGGAAGTATTGTGAAAATCTGTAACTGCCGTACCAGGGTGCACTAGCTGATCACACGCTACACGAGTTTCTTCATCAAGTTTCATTTTCATAACAGGTAATAGTTCTTCAAGATGTTTCATTGTACGTGGGCCCATTAAAGGTGCAGTAACACCAGGCTGATCTTTGGCCCATAAAAGAGCCAATTGAGCAGGAGACAAATTAATTTTCTTGGCCAGCACACTAAATTCTTTTCCGACCTTCAAACCAGCCTGCGTAACTCGGTCTCTATAATAACCGCCTCTATAAATAGCACGAGAGTTTTTTGGGAGATTTTCAGTATCTTGGTAACGGCCTGCTAATACGCCCATTGCCATTGGTGCCCAGGTGATCAAACCAATACCATATTTCTGTGCCAGAGGTATAAGTTCATTTTCTATCCTTCTATCGAGGAGATTGTAAGGTGGTTGTTCCGCAACAATCCTTTGGTAACCAAACTCTTTCGCAATCATCAGCGATTCCATTACTACCCATGCAGGATGAGTGGAAAAACCAATGTAGCGAACCTTTCCAGATTGCACCAAATAATCAAGGGCACTCAAAGTTTCGTCTAATGGAATTTCTGGTGAAAAACGATGAGCAAAGTAAATATCGATATAATCTGTTTGAAAACTTTTGAGCGAATTTTCACAAGCCCGAATTATATTTGCTCTGGATAATCCATGGGTATTTGGTTTTAAATCTGGAATGTATTCATCCAGTGACTTCCCTGGAATACTCATACCATGATCTACTTTAGTAGAAATTAACACATCTTGACGACGACCATTATTTTTTAAAGCCCGTCCAATCATTTTTTCTGCCTCCCCGCCAGCATATACGTCACCAGTGTCAATTAAATTTACCCCTGCATCCAAAGCATGGTTTAGCATCCTTGTTGATTCTTTCTCAGGTGTCGGATCAAGAAAATTATCCGTCCCAAATGCAATACTGGAAACCTCTAGTCCTGTTCTTCCTAAAATTTTGTATTCCATGGAATGATCCTATAAATTTATTTTTTTGAAATTCTTATATCAACTATCGTAAAAATAAAAAAGTATATTGAAAATTGGAATAATAAGGAAATCTTTCCTTTATAAGGACCCACTTTAAATTGATGGCTCAAGTGTATCTTCCAAAAAAACGACAGTCATAAATACCACTAATTGATGAAAGACTCGAGCATTTCTTTACTTGGCCGGACCATGACTTTTGGAACTATTTTTTGGAATAGTTGATATGACTGAGGTAGCTTATCATTTAATTCTGAACTGCTCATTATAGACCACTCAGCTTCTTGTGGGCCATAGGGTTCTCTCAAGTCCCAAGATGTATAAATTATCCAATAAGCGTATTCCTGAAGTAAAACCCGTAACCTATCTGCATCGTTATCGATATCAGAATACTGAGCCACATCGTAATATTGATTATCAATCGCTTGTTGCATCAGTTCATATAGTTTTGAGGATTTAGATATACCCCATTCATCAGGAAACGTATAGTGCATCCCAATATCAGTCACGAAATGCAAAATATGCTCAACAACCTCGGTTACCTGCCCAGGGACACCTTCCATAATTATATCACAGATGCTGTTTTCCCTTGTAGTGCGATCCCATAATTCCTCGTCCGAAGAAGTAAAATCGAAATTTTCACCTTTAAACAAAGGAATCACTGTTCTGTATTTATACATATTTATTATTAAATCTTCCTGTAAATCTTTATTAATATTTTCTCCATTAGGGGAAAATATCTCCTTGATGGTTTCAGCCACTTTCTGCATAAAATCATCTGATATATCATCTCGTCCAATAAGTATGATACCGCATACAGTGAGCTTTTTATTAAACGGTTCATATTCATTTGTTTCTGTGATACTAGTCATTTGATAAATATCACTCGGAAGGTCAGCCACAGGATCAATAAGAATACAACCTCCCAAATGAGTATTGTCTAAACTGGTTCTATCAGAGTTACATCCTACAAATTGAAGAAATAGTAATAGAATTACATAAAATAAAAATTTATTCATGGTTTTCTTTCTTTATTACTTTTGTAGATAAGACGCAATATTCGGAATCTTTCCTTTATATTTTCCATCTGGTAAAACTGTCGGTAGTTTATACTCAGGATTAGTATAAATGGCATAGAATGCTTTATCAGTATTTTTTACTTTTTCATGAGTATTTAATCTCCATTCATGTTCAATATCATCAAGTCTACCTGGGAAATCCTGAGCACCCAATATTGAAGTTATTGCCCAGTACAAGTATTCATGTATCTGGCAACCATATTCACATGTTTCATCATCATATGAATACCATGCATTTTCTGGGTATTTTTCAGGAATATAATCAAAATACCCTCCTCTAGCTAAATCTACAGCTTTTGATACAGCAGTCCCTCTTTTTGTACCGAAAATTTCAGGGTAAGCATTGGAATAACCACCAAAAGTAATCAAATGCAAAACTTCTTCCAGAGATGCATCGAAGATACCATCAGCTGCCCCATTGGGATGTGTTTCATCATCATAAAGATCTTGTACAGCCCTTTTATCAGTTGTTTGTCCATCTGGCCACTTGCTAGAATGAAAAAATTTCTTATACTTCATTGATCCGTAGGACTTGAACATAACTAATGTAGCTTTATGTTTAATTAAGTCATCAACTACTTTTGCATTATCAGGAATACCATTCTCATCATTATCAAGGTATTCTGCTAATATTGTGGCCGCATGAATCATTTTGTCATTAGAGGTTTCTTCCGTAGCAAGTATGGTTATTCCGAAAATATTCATTTCTTTACTGAACACTTCAAAACCATAATCGCCCGATGATTCTTTCGAACAACTTTGAAACATTAATATCAGTATTATCGTAATCCTATATACCCTCATGGAGTCATTCCTAATAATTTTATGGTACCAAAATAATTTTTTCATTTCTAGGGTACAGCATTTCTACTCCCTTAGCAGTCACAATGGCATTATCTTCGAAGTTTATACTTACTCGCCTGTTCCATTCTGGTATCCAGGTATGTATCATAAATTCAAAAGCGAATAAATTATTTTCACGTATAGTTAGATGTCCCCGGCCGGAATAGCCGTTGGCAGATATATCCCTGAAAGGTGCAAAAGAAGGTCCAACAGAAACCTCGCTATTCCCCGTGTTACCAACAGTATGACAATCAATTGAAAAGCCTGACTTTTTAGATTTCCCTAATGCTTCTATCAATTTCTTATCTTGTTCAAAGAAATCTGTGAATGGAGTATAAATGTATTCTGCTTCTTCTAAGGCAGAAACACATGCGGCAAGTGTTTCCCGCGCTGTTCGGCCAACTGTAATATTTTTCCGAATTATTTCTCCAGCATCTAATCCACGCTGCCAAGCATGCCTAAGACCTTCAGGTGGTTCAGTTTCACCTTCTTGTAATACATATGCATTTCGTTTATAGTCAGTACCATAGTTCATATAACGAACACCAAGATCCCAGGATATAAAATCACCTCTTTGAAATTTATAATGCGGACCGCTATCTTCTCGATGAATAACTCCCGTTTTGGGATTAGAACCTATATATAGTATTCCTGGCATTGGTGCATCAAAAAGAGATGGGTAAATACCATGTTTGCTTAATTCATCTTGAGCCCACCAACCAACTTCTTCCCTGGACGTCAATCCTGGTTTAATCATGCGAAGCCCTTCTTCCATTACCCTGCGCTGAATCTCACATATATTAGCAAAGGCAATTATTTCTAATTGCACTCTTCTAACACTAAAATCGGTAATTACATTTTCTGATGATATAAGTCTTTTTGCATATTTTTCGCCCAAGAGCTTTACCAAATTATTGTAACCAGTGTACGATAATCCATCTCCTACTGTAATCCAGTCTGACATATTCACTGCAATTGTTTTTGGATCTCTTTTTTTTATATAATCAGTTAAATCTTCCTCATCGCCAAAAATATCATAAATAGTTTCATCTGCAATAGCCGCAAAACGATGGCCAAATAAAGCACGTTCAACCCGGTCTCCACCATTATCTGTAAAAACTATATGACCCATAGTTACTCCAAAATCTAGATTCATTGGATCTGGATCGCCTCTCCTTATTACATGAATCCAAACCTCAACGTTATTATCCCGCATCGCTCCTGGTAAAACCAGATTCAGTTTATCCCTGCGTATAGTATTCATCATTTCAAATCGTGCTTTCGCATCCTGTGCAATAAGAAATACCAAATGAAATAATATGATTCCAATAAAGATATGTGACCTTTTTTGCATTCGCTTATCCTCTAATCATTAGTAATTATCATGGTTTTTTGGCGTTTTCCCATGCCAATATTGTGGTGGAAGTTTCTTTATTGTCGGCCATACTTCATCAAGGGAATTTGCATCATAAAGAATACCATTTTTCATGACATATTTGATCGCGGTAGTATTTCTAATATCTTCCAAAGGGTTTTTTGTCAGTAAGATTAAATCAGCGAGTTTACCCTCTTTTATAGAACCTAAGTCATTCGAAAAGCCTATGGCCTCAGATCCAATTATTGTTGCACAGCGTAAAGCATCCATCTCAGACATACCCCCTGATTGAATATTCCATAATTCCCAGTGATAACAAATACCCTGCATCTCCCCGTGACTTCCCACGCCAATTTTTCCTCCAGCATTTACAATATTCTTGAAGGTTTTTGCATATTCTTTATAGCTGAACTCACCCTCATGAAACCAGGGAACACGTCTGGTTTGACGATCAAGTATATCGTGGGGGAAAAAATGATTTAACTTTTTGTTACCATGTACATCTGTTCTAGTCCAATAAAAATATTCGGCACGTGGTCCAGTGCCAACAATTACTGTAGGGTCGTAGTATGTTCCAGACTGTACAATCAGTTCAATCATATCATTGTAAAGCGGGTAGTGGGGCAAGGTATGTTCCAGTGAATAGCCATCCATAATTTGCGTCACCATTAGTTTCATGTCCATACCCTCAGTTGTAGGTATTAACTGAGCATCTTGTATAGCCATAATTAACAATTGCCGATGTCTGCGATTGCCTGATAAATACTGTTTTACAGTATTTACCTTATAATAGTCAGAATACTTTTGAACTATTCTCTTTGCATCTTCAAGGTTATTAACGGGACTATTATTAAATATTCCAGGACCAGTTGTAAAAATTCTTGGTCCAATCAAATCGCCAACTGCAACCCTATCAGCATAAGTAAAAATATTAATATCCATACTTTGAGGATCCCTAGCAGTAGTAACACCATAGGCCAAATTCACCATGAAAGACCAAAGTGCTCCTCGATGAATATCTCTATCAAGATTCATATGCGAGTGTAGATCTATAAAACCTGGGAGTAGATACATGCCTTTGCCATTTACAATCTTCGCTCCCGGAGGTGGTTTTATTTTAGAGTCTTTCCCTATTTCAATAATGCGATCATTTTTAATGATTACCGTACCATTATTGATAATTCCTTGATTCGGTAAATCATCATCCATTGATAATATTGTGCAACCTCTAAAAGCAATTATACCATCACCTTTAAACCTTGAAAATGTCAAATCTATTTTTATTTCTTCCGGATCATCAATATCAGAAAAACCAACTGACAATAGATCCGAAATAAACAATGAGCTTCCAAGAGACCAATATACTTTCTTACCGCCTTTTTCCCACTTTGGGAAATGGGTATCTTGATAGTTTAGTTTTTTTACAGGAACCCCAATTTTTGGGGCATCCAAATATATTTGAGGAATTTCAGTTCCAAGGCTAGGAACTTCCACTAGATAAATATTGTAATCAACTTGAACAATGGCTTGACTTCCATCAGGTGACATATAGACTTGATTGGATAAAACGGGACCCCCATGTCCCAAGAATGGACGCTGACCAAAAGCTCTTAGGTGTACTTTGCGATCTGTGCCATCCAACTTGATTGAAACAAGTCCATCATTCTGATCATTATAGAATAATCGAGTTGGATCATCTGTAATGTGTAAACCTGATCCATTAAAATCTGTAATATGATTGATTTCTCCACCATCTACAGGCACGCTGACAATATTCAGTCTTCTCCTACCCCGTAAATCTGCTGAGGATACCAATTGTTGCCAGTTTCCCACTGTAACAAACAAATTTTCATTAGAAACAGACCAAACGGGTTCTTTGTAGTATCCGCTTTGATGGGTAAGTTTCTTTAGCATAGTCCCATCAGACCGAACCTTATATACATGACCACCCGTATAATCATTCCATGTAACAAAGGCAATAAATTGTCCATCTGAACTCCAGGAAGGATAAAATTGTCCATCATCCAAATCGACAACCTGTTTGCTTGATCCATTTGAAAGATTCAATACGTATAGTTTATTTATTGCAGTAAATGCTAATTCGTCACTATCCGGTGAAAGTTCAGGATAGCGTATTTGTGTTAATTCAACAGGCCCATCAGGTACATTTTTATCAAAATGTACTACAGGAACAATTTTTATTGATACATCGGCCTGGAAAGTGATTTTTTTTCGAATCCCATCGGGTATAGAAACACGATAGATATGACCATCAATAGATGTAATAATATGCTTACTGTCAGGAGTAAATGAATACCCTGGCATATGATCGGTGGAAGTACCCATCCAATTGTTTTCTTGCTGGTCCTGTTGAACAGGATATGTTAGCCATTTTTCTGTATTATTTATCAGATCCCTTAATCGATAACCTGTACGCCCATCGTGGCGGGATCCATAAACCATCCATTTTCCATTAGGTGAAATTACTGGTCTAATTGCACCACCTACTTGAGATGTTACTACTTCTAGATGACCTGTCTTCAAGTTATATTTTTCTACTTGGTGCCCAAAGGGATCTTCATTTTCAGGATGTCGATTGACAAAGTACAACTGATCAACTTCAGGGCCGAAGGCAGGGCCAAGAGCAAAAATTTTCTCATCATCATAAAGTAATGGAGTCCCTTCTACGTCATTAATATGGTACATCCATAAATTGTGATTCACATCAATCCAAGTAAACCGTGGAGTACGAGAAACAACTACATATTTTCCATCCGGCGACCATTCGGGAGATGCGTAAGAAGCATCACCGCCATTAGTAATAGCAGAATAGGTAATTTTATCTTTATTAAATGATTTACTTATCAGAGCAGTACCCAAATTCAAAACCCATATATTTTCTGCGCCATCCCTATCACTAGTAAAAAGAATTTTCGAGCCATCAGGTGAAAAACGAGGCTGGGTATCCAGCGCCATTCCATAAGTAATTTGTTTTGCTTTACCACCGCGAATAGATAGTAGATACAAATCGCCAAGAAGATCAAAAACAATGTATTTCCCATCTGGAGACACGTCGATATTCATCCAAGTTCCCTCATTTGTACTAAATGAAATGTCCTTGGTTGGCTTTAATGGTAATGCATCAGATTGTGCAATAAGGAAACTGCAAAAACAGGAAATCAAACAAAATGACTTTAGAGCTTTATGCATCTTAATTTCTAATGGATTATTGAATTTTTAGTGCGATGAACTACTTTATTAAGGGCTAAAATTATTTAATAACATGCCAATTCGAATTTTGAGGTCTATTTAGGTACCGCAGTCCATTTTCTTCAAAGACAACGATCTGGCCTATACCGATTTCTACACCATTTTCCCCCCAGTCTGGAACAATTATACTTGTATGGGGCTCAAAAGCATACATGGTATTAAGATGCAACTTATGATTATTGGTTACAATAGATGTTGGATAATAACCTGGTCCAGAAGTCATGCCCGCAACATAAGTTTTATGGCTAAACATGTAGCCACCTAATAAAAATCTTCTGATGAACATGGGTGGTGGATGAAATCCCAGTTCCGTTTCAACGATTCCGGGAAGGTGCTGAATCCGTTCTGCAGCAGAAATTATTTCTTTACCGGTCCGTCCCAAAATAAATTCTACCGCAAATAAATCCTGCATTATATTCACGGTTACTAATGCCTGTTGAAGTTCTTCTGGTACGACTTTTTCTTCATTTTGCAGCACATAGGCGTGCTGATGAGAGTCGGTGACCAGACCTAGTAGCATTATATCTGAATCAAGACTAATAATATCCCCTCGCTGTATAATGACATTTGTACCATTTTGGGTACGTCCATTTCTAAATTTTTCGGATCCATCTACTTGGTTATATTTTTCTATTAACGATGGTCTCCGTTTAACGATCACTGTAGGATGATTTTCCACTTCAAGATCAAGTTCAAGGTACTTATGACGAAACCACCAATTCAGATCATCCGTAGTCGTAACACCAGGTACTACCGTTGCATTTGAAAACCCTTCAGCAATGATATCATTGGCCAATCCTTGCACATGAGTGTAAGCATCTATTTGTCCCGGGGACATTGTCTCAAGCCAGCGTACTCCTAACGTCCAAGAATCAATAATACGTTTGGAATATTTCTTACCTAATGATTGAAGCATTTGTTTGTTATTAAAACTCGATATAGCAATTCGTTCTGGATTAAGCATTTTTACTAATTCACCAATATGTTCATAATCCCGCGGTTCGTAATACTGGATTTCATTACCTGAATCAAAAAATAATAAAAAAGAGGGTATTCGTTGGGCTCCGGGTGAAGCATACTTGCTAGGTAATGTCATACCTTCAAAATTGGCAGGCAATAAAGAAGTGAATACTGGTCCCTCATTGTTATAATACAAATCTGCTTCATTATTTCGAATAATCCATATATCAACAGATTGTTCACGCATTACATCAGGTAATACATTTTGACGCTTCCATTTCCACCATAATTCCATGTGTTGAACACGCTCTCTCATTGGTAGGATATTTTTTATATAATGACCTGTGCCGACATAATTATTCTGACTTGTTACAATACAAGGAATTGTAATCATAAGGATAAAAACCAAGGGATATTTTTTAAATTCAGTCATTAATACTATATTATTTGTTTGTTGAGGGACCCCAATTTGGCATACCATCCCATGCATTATTTTGGGTTAACTGTTTTTGACCTGTTCCATCTGAATTCATAATAAAAATTTCACTGTCCCCATCCCTATTTGAATCAAAAGCTATCAATTTACCATCTTGAGAAACAGCAGGATCTGTATCAGCACCAGCTATGAAGGTTAATCGTTTATCAAAAGAACCATCCACATTTATACTATATATTTCATAATTACCATTATCAGCATCGTCCTTATCTGATGAGTAAACAAATTTGGTGCCATCTGGATACCAGCAAGCATCCCCACTATTTCCAGAATTATCAGTAACTGCTTTTACATTATTCTTTTGATTAAGATCAATAACATAGATAGTAAAATTTCCTGTTTCTGATTTACCATATCCACCAGCATCATACGTAATCAAATTTCCTAGAGGCGACCAGGATGGATACCCTTCATCTATATCTGTATTAGTTAAGTTTTGAGGATTCCCCCCATCTCGATCAATAACGAAGATATCTCCACCAGATGAACCCTTGGCATATGCATCGTATGTAATTCTAGTCCCATCTGGATTCCAGGATGGATAACCATTTGCATCCTCGCTTTTGGTGACATTGTATTGGTGAGATCCATCAGCATCCATTACCCAGATATCTGGTCGACCATCACGGTCTGATACAAAAGTAATTTTTTTTCCATGCATTGAAAATACTGGTGCACCATCGTAACCCAGGTGATTACTTATGTTTATTTGTTCAGACCCATCAGCATCCATGGTATATATCTCATGATTACCACTCCGATCGGATTCAAAAACAATCTTTTGCAAAACTTGTTGATCGCGAAACGTATTGTTTATGATAGGAGACCAGGAGGGATTCCCATTACCCTTATTATTATCAATTTTAGCGGTCATTTCTTTGAAAAAGGTCAGACGTTGAATATCGGTACCATCTGATTTCATTTTATATATTTCCGGGTATCCATTTTGCCAAGACTCAAAAACAATTTCCTTTCCATCTGGAGACATAGAAGGGTACGTATCTTGACCTTCCAGCCAAGTTAACCTGCGCAAATCCTCACCGAATGAACTCATGGTGTAGATTTCATAATTACCATTGTGTGGTGCACCAGACTGATCAGATGAAAACAAAATTTTACTTCCATCTGCTGACCAGGAAGGGACTTCATCCAGGGCACGTGTATGTGTCAATCGTTGGGCATTACTTCCATCTACAGCATTAATAAGATATATTTCCGGATCATCGCGATCTCGATCGGATTCAAATACAATCCAATTCCCATCAGGGCTCCATGATAAGAAGTCATCAGCTTTTGCAGAATGATGATCCTGAGAGTATGTTAATCGGGTTAAATTAATACCCCATGTTTCTCCAGAATCAATATTGCGCCTGACAATTTCCGAACCTCCATTTTTATACCGCCTCGTACAAAAAGCTATCATCGAACCATCCGGTGACCATATTGGACAATAATCATCTGCGGGATGGTTGGTAATTCTTCGTTGTCCTGATCCATCTCTATTCATTATATAAATTTCATCGTTCCCATCTCGATCGCTAACAAAAATGATTTTTTCTCCATTCGGCGACCACCGCGGCCAGCTATTATTATAGTTATTTATTGTTAATTGTTTTATTTCAGAACCATCAGGTTTCATGGTAAAAATTATGCTTTTTCCATTTATGTATGATTGATAAGCAATAAAAGACGTGGAGCTGTCTTGGTTTAATTCTTTCTTTTCTAATGCGCAACTAATAAAAAACAGTATGCTAATTGAAAAGTAAATTATGTTGAGCTTTTTTAGAA
>Ga0257112_10000182_pt1:0-20000 | contig 26929 bp, 27 predicted proteins | sample LP_taG_5_FD_191565 | JGI IMG/M metagenome (GOLD analysis project Ga0257112, IMG submission 191565) | Marine microbial communities from Northeast Subartic Pacific Ocean, Canada - LP_J_2015_P26_1000m | ecosystem: Environmental > Aquatic > Marine > Oceanic | place: Canada: Northeast...
TAGAATTCGCCAGACAAAACTGGGTGAGTGACACAACAAACCCGGTTGTGCAAAACCCACATTGGGATCCACTTTCATCTACCATGAACTGCTGGACGGGACTTAATGATTCCATATTAAGTCCTTCAATGGTAACCACGTGTTTACGTTGTGCATTCCCAAGTGGCGTTAGGCAGGATGTTACCTGCCTATAATTCATTTGACCATCTATGAGCTCGCCCATAAGAACAGTACATGCACCACAATCACCTTCCCGACATCCAATTTTTGTTCCCATAAGTGATTGCTCATACCGTACAAAATCAAGGAGTAAAGAACCGGTGGGTTGATCCGTTTTTATAGGTTTATTATTAAGAATAAATTCAATCATTAATACTCTATTTTATCTTCACATTTTTGCCATTGTATAAAGGCGGATTGTGCTTCATCTCTCAATAATTGAATCGTTGGTAGTTTGCGTTCATTCAAAGAAATATCAAACTCATCATAGATGAAATTGTCGTCAAAATTGATTTCTGCTGCATCTTTTTTTGAATTTCCAAAATAGATCGCATTAGGTCTCGCCCAATAAATAGCGCCTAAACACATGGGGCACGGTTCACAACTGCAATAAATGTCACATCCATCTAATTGAAATGAATTCAATGTTGCACAGGCGTTTCTAATGGCAACGATTTCAGCATGGGCCGTTGGATCATTGGATTTTGTCACTGCATTCACGGCGGTAGCAATGATTTTTCCATTCTTTACAACGACCGCACCAAAAGGTCCACCATTGCCCAATTGGACATTTTCCATGGATAAGCGAATAGCTTCCCGCATGAATTTTTTTTGTTGATCAATACTCATTTAATTATTCTGATAATAGGATTCAACTTGGTGAATCAATTTTTCTTTTTCGCTTTTAGATAAAAAGCTGGACTTAAAGCTGTTTTTAGCCAATTTAGTAATTTGTTTTTTAGAAAGATTTAATGCAAAAGCAATTTGGACATAATTTTCATTCATATAACCACCAAAATACGCCGGATCGTCTGAATTTATCGTAACCATTAATCCAGCATCCATTAATTGAAGCAAGGGGTGATTTTTTAAATCTTCCACCACTTTTAATTCGAGGTTTGATAAGGGGCACACGGTGAGAGGCATTTGTTTTTCGGCAAGATGTTGAATCAATTGATCATCGTCCAATGATCGATTCCCATGATCAATTCTGGATACCTTTAACAGATTAAGCGCTTCCCATACATATGCCGCAGGTCCTTCTTCACCTGCATGAGCCACGGTGATAAATTTTTCTTCCCTTGCTTTTGAAAAAACGCGTTCAAATTTTGATGGTGGATGTCCCATTTCGGAAGAATCTAATCCAACGCCAACAATCCACTCTTTATAAGGGAGTGCTTGCTCCAATGTATCAAATGCAGCAGCTTCATCCAAGTGACGCAAAAAGCACATAATAATTTTAGAACTGATTCCCAGTTTTTCTTGCCCATCAACTAATGCATTATGAATGCCTTGAATGACAGTATCAAAAGAAACGCCCCGATCCGTATGGGTTTGGGGATCAAAAAATATTTCTGTATGAATTAAATTTTGCTCATAAACTTTGGTGAGATAAGCCCATGTTAAATCATAAAAATCTTGCTGATGCAACAGCACACTGGCCCCTGCATAATAAATATCCAGGAATTCTTGAAGGTTATTAAAATTATACGCGTTTTTTAGTTCTTCAATAGATTGATAGGGGATTGAGACATGATTCCGATGGGCAATCTCGAACATGAGTTCCGGTTCAAAGGTACCTTCAATATGTAAATGGAGTTCCGCCTTGGGAATTCCTTCAATGAAAGATTGTATCGTCATATTATTTGAAATGGGTGAATCCTCAAAATTATTTAGTCAGAAGCAATAGTTCTTCATGGATGGTTAACCGGAAAATCTAATTTATATCTATAAGACTGAACAAGATATATTCATTCCATAATGCTTTAACGAAGTCAATAACTAAATTAATTGAAATATGAAGTTTCATCGTGTTAATTGTAATATTGGTTCATTGATTAAATTGATTCAAGAGGAACAACCATGTTTCAAAATATAGCACTTAACATATTATTAACCGTTTTCATCATTGTGATAACGGTACCACCTATTTTATTTCTTTATTTATATATAAAAGATAGAAACCAAAGTCAGCATTCTATTCTTAGAAATTTTCCCTTACTCGGCCGTATTCGATATGTGTTTGAAATGCTGGGTCCAGAAATGCGCCAATATATGTTTGACAGCGATAATGAAGGTCGTCCATTCAGTCGATCTGATTTTACCAATATTGTTGTTGCGGGAAAATATATGAAAACCCTTATTGCATTCGGGTCGAAACGGAATTTCAATCAACCTGGATGGTATTTGAAAAATGATATGTTTCCGAAATTGGCAGAAGAAATGAACGTTGATTGTGAACCCAAAATAAAAACAAGTCGATATGTGGGGACTGAAGGATTGTTTTCAAGAAAAGAAAAATTGGAGGAAATCGAAATTCAGCCTTGGCGACTCAAGGACGAAGATGCCATTGTTATTGGCCCCAATTGTCGTGAACCTTGGCGGGTCCAGGGACCCGTAGGAATGTCTGCAATGAGTTTTGGTGCACTGGGCGAAAATGCTATAAGTGCTATCAGTTTAGGATTGGGAAAGGCCACGGGATCTTGGGTACATACGGGCGAAGGGGGTCTTGCAAAATATCATACGTTAGGCGGCGGTGATGTCATTATGCAGATTGGTTCTGGTTTATTTGGCGTTCGAACGGAGGATGGGAAATTCAGTCCGGAGAAATTCAAAGAAAAAGCAAATAACCCTCAAGTGAAAATGTTTGAGATTAAATTAGCTCAGGGTGCAAAACTTCGAGGCGGGCATGTAGAAGGGAGTAAGGTTAATCCAGAGATTGCTGAAATTCGCGGCGTCACACCCTGGAAAAATATAGATTCTCCCAATCGGCATAAGCAATTCCACGATACGGCTACATTATTTGATTTCATTGATGAATTGCGGGATTTAGGGGGTAAACCCATTGGCATAAAAGTGGTGATGGGCGGTCCTGATTCTGCAGATGAATTATGTAAAGCCATGGCAGAAACAGGGCGGGGACCCGATGCCATTACTGTGGATGGAGGAGAAGGAGGATCCGGCGCAACTTACCAGGAAATGGCCGATACCATGGGGCTTCCGTTAAAATCGGGATTAATTTATATGGATAATGCACTGCGGAAATATGGTGTGCGGACTCGGGTGAAAGTATTCGCCTCTGGAAAATTATTCAGTCCCGATAAAATTGCCATTGCCATGGGAATGGGTGCTGATTTAATAAATATTGCCCGGGGTATGATGATATCTGTGGGCTGTATTGGTGCGCAAAAATGCCATACAAATAAATGTCCTGTTGGTGTGGCCACCACTGATGCAGACCATCAGAAAGCATTGGTGGTGGATGAGAAACAATGGCGTGTACTGAACTATGTTATTACGATAAGAAATGGATTAAACTCCCTTGCCGCTGCTTCAGGGTTACATAATTATACCCAATTTCAACGGGAGCACATCATGTACAAAGATGATTATGGCCGGGTAAAATCGTTGGCAGAATTATTTCCATATCCGAATGCATAACAGATTCTCTTCCTTGAAAACACAATGATACTGGCTGTAACTTGGCGGGATTTAAAACCACATATTTTTACTACAAATAGGAGGAATTAATGGATTTCATTACACCCATTTTTAAATGGTTACATATTATTGCCGGTGTCCTTTGGATCGGTTTGCTCTATTTTTTCAACTGGATTAATGGTCATGTTGTTGCAACCATGGATGCAGATACCAAGAAAAAGGTAATTCCCGAACTCATGCCCCGCACACTCTACTTTTTCCGCTGGGGTGCCGCATGGACGTGGATAACCGGTGTGGTATTATTATTAGTTGTGTATTGGATGAGTATGAATGATTCGATGTTCCGAGAATTGGGTATTGAAGAATCTGCCAATAAGTTCAAACATTTATCCTATTTATTGCCATTCTTAATGGTATTTGTATATGATGCTTTTTACAAAAGTAATCTTGCAAAAAATGTACGTGTTGCTACCATCATTAGTTTTGTAGGGATTGCAGGTGTATTGTACTTTTTAATTATTGTTGCAGAAATGGTGGAATATCGTGCCTATAATATTCATATTGGTGCCATGTTTGGCTCCATGATGGCCTTTAATGTCTGGTTCAGAATTTGGCCCGCACAACAGCGGATTATTACGGCCATTAAAAATGGTGAAGCTCCTGATCCGGCTGATGCGGGATTAGCCGGTCTTCGTTCCAAGCATAATACCTATATGTCTGTGCCATTAATTTGGACCATGATTAATGAGCATACGGTGGGTGTATCCCATTATTTAGAGGGCTACGGTCTTCTCATGGTGATGATTGCTATAGGGTGGCATCTTGTTTTCCAGATTTACAAAAAATCGGCCAAAGTGCAAGGATTCTAAACAATAGTATAAAATTATAAAAAAAGCCCTGTGGGTAACTGCAGGGCTTTTTCTATTTATCAGAAATAGAGGAAAAATTAAAAGACGAAATGATGAGTGAACAAAAAGAAAAACGAAATGAGTTAGAACGATGGCTGGATAAACATAACCATTTTATGGAATTAGTCAGGACTTTAATTGCAATAATGGTCCTGGTTTTACAAATTTATATTTTAATGAATATTCTTTAATAAAAAACCCCGTCCAAATCTCTTTAAACGGGGTTTTAATTCGATGAGTATTGTCGTTTAGATTAAACGCTGCAACTCATATCGTGACCACAACATTGAGGTGATTTAATCATACCGCATCCGTCAGGGCATTTTGCCACCCCAACTTGAACGCCCGCATCGGTTGTGATATGATCATGGACTAAGTCCTTGCCGCATTTAGCGCATTTAAGTCCAGTGACACCCATGCCGCAATGTTCACATGTAAATTCAGCCATAATTTTATTCCTTTACTTAGTTGATAAAAATCCTGACTCAAATTTACATCATTTTTTATTTTTAAATAAAAGAATTAAGTAATAATAGGAATCATTACTATTTAATATTTATATTCAACCATGCGATACAGTCATCAAAGAGAAGCGATCCAAAAAATTGTGTACGGTACCAATGCTCATCCCACTGCAGATTGGATATTTCAAAAGGCGAAAGCAATAATTCCCAACATTAGTATGGGAACTGTTTATCGAAATTTGAAACAATTGGAGCATGCAGAATCGATTAAATCTATATATGATGGAAATATAGCACGGTACGACTGGAACAAGGAACCTCACGATCATCTGAAGTGTAAAGTGTGCGGTGATTTGATTGATGTGCAGTTGTTTGATGACGCTATTCGCACAAAGATAAAAAAACAATATAAGTTTGAGGTCGATGATGTGGTAATGACCATAATCGGCACATGTCATAAACACAAATAAAAATGGAGGAATAATCATGAGTGTACTTGTAGGAAGAAAAGCACCAGATTTTACAACACAAGCTGTATTGACCGATGATATAATCGTTGGCGATTACAATTTTACAACAACAAGAAATGGAAAATATGCCGTCGTTTTCTTTTATCCATTGGATTTTACATTTGTATGTCCATCTGAATTGATCGCCATGGATCACCGCATGGATAAACTTTCGGAATTGGGTGTGGAAGTAGTGGGTGTTTCAATCGATTCCCATCATACCCACTATGCTTGGCGGAATACGGAGATCAATAAAGGTGGTGTTGGTCAGTTAAAATATACTTTGGCTGCAGACATGGATCATTCCATTGCCCGAGCTTATGGAATTCAATCGGATGGTGGCGATTCTTACTATCCTGCCGGTGTTGCTATGCGCGCCACATTTGTCATCGATCAAAATGGTGTTGTCCGTCATCAGATTGTGAATGACGAACCATTGGGCCGTAACATGGATGAAGTAGTCCGTATCGTTGAAGCGCTGCAGTTCTTTGAAGCCAACGGACAAGTTTGCGCTGCCGGTTGGCAAAAAGGAGATGCAGGAATGGAAACATCTGCTTCAGGTGTTGCCCAATACTTAAGTGAAAATGCTGAAAATCTTTAATTAGTTTTTCATTCTCAAATAAAAAGCCCCTTTGATTATTCAGCGGGGCTTTTTTTATGACCATTCAATCGATAAATTTCCCCCCTCTTTTTAATTCCAAAATATAAAGATGCTTCAAATAACACAAAAACTCATCCATAAACTCCTAGATCACCCCAAATACACATTGTCATTTTTGGCGGCGGTGACTATCATTCTTGGCAGTTATCTTCCTGGATTGAAAATGGATTTTACCATCGAACAGTTGTTTAGCCAGAACGATCCTGTAATTGAAAGGTTTATGACGTTTCGTGAAGAGTTCGCCGGGGTGGATAATATTGTATTTCTCATCTATGAATCTGATAACCCATTCTCCCATACAAACTTAGTGAAAAATAGACAAACGGTTGAACACCTGGCGGAAATCGAAGGGGTAGAATCCGTTAAGAGCCTGACCAATATTGAATTGTTTACGGAAGGCGGTGATTATCTCCTTCAGCCGGTATATGATGAAATTCCAATATCTGAGGATTCATTAAGGGCTGCGAAGAATCGAATCATGTCATCCGAATTGATAAAAAATTATATGATTTCAGACGATGGAGAAGTGACAGCCATTCTGGTAGAGATTGATCGGGATTACAACGAACATAAAGGAAGGGAACGGATTCTATCCGAAATTGATCAGGTTCAAACAGGAGTGGATTGGGATTGGCATCAGGCAGGATTGCCTGTCATCCGTACACGATATGTGCAATACATGATAGCCGATAATATAAAATTTTTACTCCCGGTTACCATGATGTTGATTATTTTTCTTTCGGTTCTTTTTCGAACACTTGTTGGACTGGTGCTGCCATTAATGGTGGTGAGTCTCACCATAATATGGACATTGGGATTCATGGTGGCTTCTGGCGTCACCATCAATATTATTTCTTATATGATTCCCACATTGCTTATGATTATTGGCGTGAGTGACTCGGTCCATTTTCTTGTAAAATATTTTCATACGCTCAAAGAAGTTGGTCACCGAAAAAAAGCATTATTTCAGACAGTTAAAAAAATAGGAACGGCAATTTTTCTCACGAGTATCACCACGGGAATTGGTTTTGGTGCCCTGTCTTTTGTTAACATTAAAATTGTGAAAGAATTTGGAATTTATACAGCAGTTGGTGTCTTTTTTGCTTTCATCATTACGGTACTTTTTATTCCATCCATTCTCATGATTATCAAGCGTACACCTGAATCAAAACTGGATGCTTATTCCCGAGGATTCAGAATGCGGATCATCAATCGCATTATTATTTTTGTCAGAGCCTACCCAAAGCGTATTATTACTGTGGGGCTTCTAATTTCTCTCATTGGAATATTTGGTGCGGTCCAAATGAATCCCCATTCAAAACTGTTAGAAGATTTGCGTCCGGGGAACACACTGCTAGATGATATGCATGTGGCGGAAGAACGGATGGGCGCCGTGCTTCCGGTAGAAATAATTATAGAAGTGGATGAGGATGGCCCATTTGAGGATATTCAGGATGTGGCGGTCCTTACCTTTTTGGATCAATTGTCTCGTTATGTTTCAGATATTCCAGAAGTGGGGAAAGTAGTATCTGTTTCGGATTATATGAAAGAAATCCATCGTGCCATGAATGAGGGCGATCCGGCCTATTATAAAATTCCTGAATCCCGGGAAATGATTGCCCAGTATATGCTGCTGTATGAAAGTGAATTTGAATCGCTCATGAATATTGATTATACCAAGTTGCGAATAGCAGTCCAGATAAAGGATATTGATTCCCGCCGAAGTACGGAAATGGAAAATGAAATCAATAATTATATTTTATCAATCGTACCAAAAGGACTCACGGTTGAAGTCACGGGGACAGCATTTCTCGCCTTACGTACGAATAATTATTTGGTACAGAATTTAGCCGGCAGTTTTCTGATTGCTTTCGGTGTGATTACTATTTTGATGGCATTCCTTTTTCGGTCGGTTAAAATGGCCTTGATTTCTGTATTGCCCAATATTATCCCCATGATGATCATGGCTGCCGTATTGGGTTTTTTCCAAATTCCATTACGCCCAAGCACGGCCATGACATTTGCCATTGCCTTTGGTATTGCCGTAGATGATACGATCCATTATCTCACGCGCTATCGAATGGAACTGGCGGAAGCTGACCGTCATTATCGACAGGCCAACGATGCAACCCTCATGGGAACTGGTATCGCCATGATGTCTACCACTACCATTTTGGTATCGGGATTTTTTGTCCTCACCTTATCAGAATTCACACCCACCATTCAGTTTGGCACCTTATCTGCCATAACCATTTTATCCGCTTTGGTGGCCGATCTTACATTTCTCCCAGCCCTATTGAGTCTCGTGAAACCGAAAATTCGCGGAGGAAAAGGCTAAAAACTTTTTTCCTGTTCCCTTGTCTTAAAACCCCAGTAATTTCTCAGTTAATTAACCAGGAAATCTTTATGCGGTCCATCTTATTAATCATTGTTCTTATTGGCACACTTCCCGCCCAGGAATCGGACTATTTTCAGCAATATGTGGATTATGATATTCAGGTTACATTGGATGATACCAATCATACCATTATGGCCTATGAAAAAATGTTGTATCAAAATAATTCTCCTGATACATTGAATTTTATTTGGTTTCATATTTGGCCAAATGCCTATAAAAATGATTCAACCGCATTTGCGAAACAAGCGGGAGAAAATTCCCGTTTCAGTCGTTCCGATGCCACACAGCGGGGATTTATAGATAGTCTGGATTTTTCCATTGATGGTCAAAAAGCGGATTGGGAAATACATCCGGAATGGATTGATGTGATTAAATTGAAATTGCATTCCCCTTTGTACCCTAAAGAATCCATCCGTATTGAAACGCCATTTTTTGTTAAAATTCCCCAAGTATTTTCCAGATTGGGTCATACGGGAAAACATTATGAAATGACCCAATGGTATCCAAAACCAGCGGTATATGATCGAAAGGGATGGCATCCCATGCCATATTTGAATCAGGGTGAGTTTTATTCAGAATATGGTTCATTTGATGTAAAGATTACATTGCCGAAGGATTACCGTATCATGGCTACAGGGGACTTGGTGGATGGGGAAGAAGAATATGCTTGGCTTGATTCTCTCACCGTGGTGGCAGATTCAATTCACAGTCTACCAGAAAAAGATTTTAAAAAGTGGGTGAAGTCTCAAAAGATAAAATCAGATTCAGATATCACAAGCAGTGAAATGAAAACACTCCATTTTCATCAGCACCATGTTCATGATTTTGCCTGGTTTGCAGATAAAAAATGGCTGGTTCAAAAGGGAAAACTAAACTTAGCAGATTCCACACGCAAAGTAACACTGTGGTCTTTTTATCTCCCTAAAAATGCAAAACTTTGGGAAAATTCAATCGAATATCTTCATGACTCCGGATATTGGTACAGCCGCTATTATGGGGACTACCCCTATAATCACATTACGGCGGTGGATGGAGATTTATCTGCCGGCGGTGGTATGGAATATCCAAACATTACGGTTATTTCAAAAATGCCGGGGAAACAAATGCTGGAAATGGTCATCATGCATGAGGTTGGCCACAACTGGTTTTACGGTATCCTCGGGAGCAATGAACGATACCATACATGGATGGATGAAGGGTTGAATGATTATACGAATATCCGATATTGGCAGGATAAATATAAAGAACAGGATGAACGGTTTGTGGTTGTGGATTTTATCCAAAATAAAATGGGTATTGGCCGCAATATGAAATTCAGCTGGTTTGAATATATTCGTTATGCCGCTTCGGCCAAAAGCCCCAAAGCCCAGCCATTGAATCTAAAAGCGGATGAATTCACAGGTGGGAATTACGGGCAGAACTATTCAAAAACGGCCGTATTTACCCGATTTCTTCAACACTATCTCGGTGAAGATAAAATGGATGAAATCATGCAGGATTATTATGAAACATGGAAATTCAAACATCCCTACCCTGAAGATATTCGAACCGTATTCGAAAAGCATACGGATAAAGATTTAAGCTGGTATTTTGAAGGTGTTATTGAAACGACGGATTATATAGATTATTCTATTCGGAAAAAAAGAAATCAATTCACTGTCACAAACAATGGAAACTTGAAAATACCCGTAGAAGTTGTTTTATATGGGAATAATCATGAAGAATTGGAGCGGCGATGGTTAGAATGTTTCGAATGGCGTACCGTGATAAAAGCACCGGCGAATGCCTGGTATGCGATTATTGATCCGGATGAACATATGCCCGATGTAAATCGATCCAATAACGCCACCCGGGCAGAAACCCATTTTCATTTTGTCTGGGATCAGCCCACTTATTATGATCGGGATATCAATTCGCTCCCATGGATTAATTATAATTATTACAACGGGTGGGCACCAGGGCTCATGATGTATAAGGGGGGCACACCGGGATATAATTCCACCACCGTATTTCAGCCTATGCTGGATTTAAAAAATGAAACCGTGGTTGGCAATATATCTTATATAAAAATGTTAGATCCCAATGCCAGGTTCAATAAAGCGAATTTAGTTTTTAGAGGGTCCCAAATGGGAGGAAGATCTTTAGGCGCTATTATTTATTCCGGATCGTTTGGAGATAGTGAATCTGGAGGATCTATGAATACGGGCATTCAATATGCCTATTTGGATTCAGCCGCCTTTGATACCACCCTTTATACGTTTGGTGGTCATCCCGTTGTTGAACTCGGGATCCGTCAGGAGTGGAGGCCTAAAGAGGAGAAATATTCCTTGAGCACCCATACGGAAATCAAACTTGGGAATGGATTTTCTACCGCCAGTTTTGAAACGAAAATAAAACTGAATTTTACAAAAAAATTGGGTGTTGATATCCGATTATGGACCGGTAGTTTTCTCAATAACAAAAAGGTTCCAAACCATTTTCGTTCCTATGTCAGCGGCGGTGTGGATCCCACGTTTTCATCATTCATTCTAGACCGAACGGGTCAATCCAAAATGGCCATTATTCAAAACCAATACCTCCAGAAGGGCCCGGGGTTACGCGGTGTTGTGGCTGACGAAAATGGCAGCCCGTTGGCGTCCACAGGATTTACATGGGGCGTGAATATTGACCCCAGTTTTCCAATCTATCTTGATATGGCCGGCGGTGATGTTTTTACAGATACTTTTACGGCGGCCGGATTAAAGTTTGGCCCCATCATTTTGCCCTTATATCAAAGCTGGGAGACGGAAGGCAAAACAGCCGAAGATTGGCATTGGGTGAAAGAACGGATGCGGTTTACCTTTAACTTTGATTTGGGACAATTGACCCAAATTTCATTTTAATGGGTTTCACTGGGGTACAATACGCATTAAATTCTAACCGTAATTAGCGCCACATTATTAAGGTTTGAGGTAAGAATAAATGATGAAATGGACTAAACAAAAGTTCGTAGAAGATTTGCGGAATAATTGTTCACGTGAGATTGCAAAAATCGGTGAACAGATTATTGAATTTTCTGAGAAAAATGCCACTGAAATGTCCTGGGGACGGGGGGATGGCCATGGAACATTCACCTTTCGCTGTAATTCGGATTTTGGAATGCTGCCCCTATTCCACATGAAATCCGATGGTCAACTCAACCTGCAAATTAATTTTCTACGGGAAAAAGAATTGCCCAAAATGGTCATGCGGGATATGCTGGTGAAATTAGAGGCCAATTTTCTTCGGGATTATGATGCTGAATCCTATCCGGTGGACTCCTATGAAGAAATGGAATTCATGTTTCATACGCACACACAGGTGGACAAGTTTATCAGTACCATTGAAGGGTGTGTGTATCGTCTAAAGCAATAATATGAATGCTGCATTATATTTTATTGGAGCCCTGTTGGCATTTGCTGGTGGGGCTTTTTCTTTTTATTTCTACGCTGTTTCTAACCATCGGATGCTTTACAGCCAATGGTGGGTCCCTAGGGTTTGTCAACTGGATCTGGCTGAATGTGTTTCCATCATTAAAACGAAATATGGAGAGATTTTCGGAATTCAAAATGCCTTATCTGGCACCATATTTTTAATTGCTTATGGGTTTGCGCTTATGGGAGTTCCCTTGCTTTTGATTCCTGAATTCATACCATTTGTTATGGGTGCGTTCACCATTATAATTGGTTTATATCTTGTAAATGGATTATTTAAACTCAAAACCGTCTGCCCGATTTGTATCACTGTCCATGTGTTGAATGTCGTTATTTTTTCGCTTCAACTCATTTAAAGGATCCAACTAATGAAAGAGGGTTATAATCATTTCAGTTCGATAAAACGAATGTTTAGATAAATTCTAATATGAGTGCATCACTTTATCTTCTCATTATAATCATTTTCATTTTCGTTGGTGTGGCTGTTTTGATTGCCAGATCCAACCGAGCGGAGGATACATATGATGATCTTGAAACGGACGCATGGGATTGTCCCGAATGTGGGTTTCACGTTCAGGCCGGAGACACCTGTATTTATTGTGGTGGAGAAAAACCAACATTGTAATTCTATTTTTCACGAATAGTATTCCATGTAACTTTCACCAATAGTTTCTATGAAATTTAAAAATCAACAGACCCTTTCTCCTTTAACCCGTTTTTTAATGAAAGTGAGCGCCATCTATATTATATGGTATTTGATTTATGATTATTATTTACTTCCCGATGGACGACTTGATGCATTCCTCAGTCTATCCGGTGTGAATTTGGCGGGCGGTATTTTGAATATGTTTGGTTGGGATATTTATTCCGAATTAAGGGTGTTAGCCATCACGGGGACAAACGGTGTGGAAATCCAAAATGGGTGCAATGGGTTGGAGTTGATTGGCTTATATATGGGATTCATCCTGACTTATCCTGGTGGTCCCCTCCAAAAAAGAATGATCTTTTTGGCCAGTGGTATACTATTATTATTTATTGCCAATGTATTTCGCATAATGATTTTTGCCCTGTCCATTTATTATGTACCCACATTCTGGGAACAGGTTCACACTTATAGTTCTTACTTTATTTTTTATCCCATTGTACTCACACTCTGGTATATCTGGACCACTTTCAGTGAAGACGATTTGCTCCTGACCCCGGCTGCCTCATGAGGAATTATCGATGAATGATCCTGCTTTTTCCATTGCCTTAGCCTTGGCCATTGGCATGATAGCTCAGTCAGCGGCACGCCATATAAAGATTCCCGGCATTGTCCTTTTGCTTGCAGGCGGCGTCCTTACCGGCCCCGACGGTTTAAATATTATTCGCCCCGAAACATTAGGAGAAGCGCTTCCCATTATTGTGGGATTTTCCGTGGCGATCATTCTCTTTGAAGGAGGGATGAACCTCCGCTTTAAACGATTGAAGCGGCAGGGCAGTACCATTAAATCTCTAATTTCAATGGGCGCTGTAATAACATCATTAGGCGGCACAATTGCAGCTAAACTACTATTGGGGTGGGATTGGAGCACGTCCATTTTATTTGGATTGCTGGTGATCGTTACAGGGCCAACGGTCATTAATCCACTATTAAGACGGATTAAAATTCGTCAATCAGTGGCAACCATTTTGGAGGCAGAGGGCATTCTGTTGGATGCCATTGGGGCCATCATTGCCGTGGTCGCTTTAGAAGTGGTGGTCAGTCCGTCGGGATTCACATTTTTGGCTAGCCCATTTATTATTTTAGGTCGATTATTTGTAGGGGGATTGATAGGTATTATCGGCGGATTCATTATGGCATGGTTATTGGGAATACGAAATTTGGTTCCAGAAGGCATGGAGAATGTGTTCACCCTTTCCTTGGTTTTTGCCCTGTTTCAAATCTCCAATGTATTGAGCCATGAAAGTGGTGTTGTGGCTGTAACGATAGCGGGAATGGTGGTGGGAAACCGAAAGACATTGGTCACTCGGGAATTAATGGAATTCAAAGAGCAAATGACTGTCATGGTGATTGGCATGTTGTTTGTTCTCTTGGCCGCAGATGTACGCATGGCTGACGTTCAATCATTGGGAATGGGTAGCCTATATACGGTTTTGGCTCTCGTGTTTATTGTAAGGCCATTAAATATTTTTATCAGCACTATGAATTCTGACTTGAGTACAAAACAGAAATTACTCCTGGCTTGGATCGCTCCCAGGGGAATTGTGGCCGCTGCCGTGGCATCTTACTTTGCGATCGAACTGGAGAAAAACGGGATCGATGGTTCTCAATTGAGAGCCATGATTTTTCTTCTCATCGCCATCACCGTACTTTCTGCAGGGTTGACCGGCGGATGGGTTGCGCAACTTTTAGGACTTAAAAGAAAAAACGAAAATGGCTGGATCATATTGGGTGCAAATGCCGTGGCCCGCACATTGGCAAAATCATTACAATTAAAAAAAGAAGAAGTGGTTTTAATTGATGAAAATCCCACTTTATGCCGGATGGCTGAAAAAGAAAATTTAAAAATTATCTACGGCAATGGATTAGAAGAGAATATTTTACTAAGAGCCGCAGTAGATCTACGAAAAGGCGCCATTGGTTTATCCGAGAATGAAGAAGTGAATATGTTGTTTGCTAAAAAGGTAAAAGAAGTAGGTAAAATCTCTCGTATTTATGTGGGTATCAAAAGGGATGATGAAGGCATCACCGCAGTAATGGTAGATGAAATTGGGGGAATAATTCCCTTTGTCCGAGCCATGGATTTAGAAAAATGGTCTTTATGGGTACGGAAAGAACAAGTGGAAACAATGAGATTAATTTTCAATGCTGATGAAGAAAAACCCGCTAAAGAATTATTTGGAAAAACATCTGCAGGATTAATTTTGCCCTTAATTTCATCCCATCAAAAATCTGTGGTACCCATGGGGCATAATACAATCCTAAAAAAAGATGATTGTATCACCTGCTTAGTACGGAAAGAGAAAATGGATGTGTTTCATGAATGGGTAGCCAGTAGTCCATTTTCAGTTTAACGAAAAAAAATGAACACAAAGAAATGAAAGGATCTATAAAAATGATTGGGAAACTCCCCATATTTATTTTATCCTTTTTTTTCTTCGCGCCTTTGCATTTAATGATTAAATGAAACTTATACCATTCAAACGCTTGGTCCTTTGTCTTTTGGGAATATCCATTATTTATATAGGGATTATTCGCCCAACCCAATCGGTTATTATTAATCGGTGGGTGGTGCCATACTTTGAAAATATTATTCCCATGGATATTGACATTTCTATTGAAGGTGTATCGGAGGATCAGTTTGATTTGGTTACGCCATTTCAATCCATTAAAATTGAGCTGCCCTTTAATGGCTGGTATTGGCTCACATTGGGTCTAATGTTATCGGTGGGGAATAAACAGTGGATAAAATGGATGACTATTTATCATCTGGCGCTTTTTTTATTATTGTTTTTAGGTGCCCATTTAATCATGGCCGGTCAGGATTGGTTCGCCATTTTATTTAATGTTCATGAACATATATATAAGGTGTTATTTTTGATCGTGTCTTTAATTGGTTTGAAACCTGTTTTTATGAATCCCAAAATAGACGATTGACGTATGAAAAGGTTTCCCATATATGAACCTATGACTGTTTTTACTGATATATTAATCCTGATTGTTGGCGTTTGGTTTGCCCGCGAAATCGACATGTGGTATCATGTGCGGCTTATGGAAGTCCACTGGCATTTTGGCAAATATTTTTATATGGTTGCATTAACAGCCTTGGCAGGAGCGGTCTACCATACCATTTTTCCGGAACATGAGGTTGTGCGGGATTTTATTTGGAAACTGACCATGCTAGGCATGGGTTTTTCTGTATATACCATGCTCATGGGAACGCTCTATTATATACTGCCGTTTGATACAGTACAAATGCTCAAATTGGGCGTAACAGCAATTATTTTTGCCTTTACCATTTGGATTTATTTTGATTCTGATTTTATGAATGCAATCAAATTGTATTTGCCCAGCGCATTGTTTATTATCGCTGTTATGCTGTATGGTTGGTTGAGTAAAGGAGATACAGGTGCCCTTTGGATTATGTGCGGATTTTTAATCACATTGGGCGGAGCTTTTTTTGTGGTAACAAAATTTGGCTTTCATCAGCATTTTAATCATAATGACATTTTTCATATTATTCAGATAGTTGGGATGGTTTTCATTTATCGAGGCACCATGCTGATTACCAATTATGGATATAAATAATCCCTTAAAACCACTCTTTTCAATAAAAATTAAAGCCTAAATTGGCGCTCAATTTTTCAAGGAAATATAGTGGATATCCATCTTAAAGAAACCAGAAGTTATGCCCGTGAAGTGGACATTGACCTTTCATGGGAGGAAATTGCTGCTGATTTTGAACAGGCAATTAAGCAATTTTCTAAACGAGTAAAACTGCCCGGATTTCGTCCGGGAAAAGTACCGCGGAAGGTTTTAATGAATCAGTTTCAACCTGCCATCGAAGCGGACTTTGTAGAAAATTCCGTCAATAAATATTATTTAAAAGCACTTCAGGAGAAAGAAATTGTCCCCATTAATATGGGGAGCGTAAGTGATGTGCATTTTCACCATGGGAAACATTTTAAGTTTAAAGTTGCGTTTGAGATTGAACCTGACGTCACGATTCCCAAAATGAAGAAAAAAAGCCTCAAAGTTGAAAAAACAAATTATATAACCGATAATGAGGATATTGATATGGCCATTGATGAAATGCGCCATGGTCATGCAGAAGTTCAAACGGTTGAAGACGGGGCGCAACTGGATGACTATGTCATTTGCGATCTTCAGGAAATTGATACTTCTGGCGTTCCCATTATTGGGAAAAAATTGGAAACACGCTATATTAAATTGGGGCAAATTCCATTTGATGGGTATAACCAGAAAAAATTGGAAGGCATAAAACCAGGTGATAAAACCCAAGTATCTGTTCCCGTGGATGAAAAAGGGTTAACCAGTACTTTTGAATTATCAGTCCAAAATGTGGAGCGTCAAATATTACCGGAGGTGGATGAAGACTTTATTAAAATGGCAGACCCTGAAGCAGAAAATGTGGCAGATTATCGGGGACGGATCAAGGAACGATTGGGTAAAGCCTATGATCAGCGGTCAGAAAAAGCATTTGATGAGCAATTAACCGACGCCATGATAAACCACGTGAATCCTGAATTTCCCCCCTCCATGGCGGAGTCATACTTGGGTCATATGGTGGAAGATGTCATTAAAAATAACCCTGCAGCAACGGATAAAGAAAAAGTGAAAGAAATTTATCAACCGGTGGCGGAACGCAACTTAAAATGGTACCTTATTCGGAATACGATTATAAAAAATGAGGAATATGAAATTACCAAAGAAGACGTTCAGGCAGATATAGATCAACGAAAAGAAGCGAATCCGAAGGAAGCCAAGGAATTGGAAAAATATTTTAAAAAACCCAGTAACCGGAGCCGTTTGGAAGATGATTTGATGGAAAAGAAAGTCTTGGCTTATTTAAAAAACTTTACGAAAATCAAAGAGGTAAAAGTGAATACAAAAGACCTGCGTAATCAATCTGAAGGAAATGTAAAGTCATGAAACATCAAGACCCATTAAACCAATTAATTCCAATGGTGGTGGAACAAACAGGGCGTTTTGAACGTGCCTATGATATTTATTCGCGCCTCCTGAAAGAACGGATTGTATTTTTAGGCACTCCAATTGATGATACAGTAGCATCCGTCATTATTGCCCAACTCTTATTTCTCGAGGCAGAAAGCAGTGAAAAGGATATTTACCTTTACATCAATTCCCCGGGAGGCATTATCACTTCCGGAATGGGAATATATGATACTATGAATTATATTAAACCGGATGTGGCAACCATATGTATGGGGCAGGCCGCCAGTATGGGCGCTTTTCTTTTAGCCGGTGGAAAAAAAGGAAAACGATCCGCATTACCCAATGCCCGGATAATGATTCATCAACCACTTGGCGGTGCAGAAGGACAGGCGTCCGATATTAAAATTCAAGCAGATGAAATACTGCGCTTAAAGAATACACTCAATAAAGTTTTAGCCAAAAATACAAAACAGACCCTTAAAAAAATTGAAAACGATACGGATCGAAATTTCTTCATGAGCACAAAAGAAGCCAAAGATTACGGCATCATTGACACCATTCTTTCGGGACGGAAATAACTGATAAATTGAAGATTCCAACGCCATTAGATCCAAAAGCGGGGGAACCAGAATCCACCGAGCCCAGACTACATCGACCGTCTGAAATTAAAGCATATCTTGATAAATATGTTATTGGTCAAGAACGGGCGAAACGGGCCGTGGCGGTGGCGGTGTATAATCATTATAAACGAATTCTCTCTGACCATACAGATGATGATGTTGAATTAGATAAAAGTAATATTCTAATTATTGGCCCCACGGGAACGGGGAAAACATTAATTGCTGATACGCTGGCCCGATTTCTGGCTGTCCCCTTTGCCATTGCCGATGCCACTACCTTAACCGAAGCGGGATATGTGGGTGAAGATGTAGAAAATATTCTGGTACGATTGCTTCAAATTGCCAACTATGATATTTATAAAGCCCAAGCCGGTATCGTTTATATAGATGAAATTGATAAAGTAGGGAGAAAGAGTTCAAGTACTTCCATTACGCGAGATGTGTCCGGCGAGGGAGTTCAGCAGTCCCTGCTGAAAATATTGGAAGGAACTGTGGCCCATATTCCACCCAAGGGAGGACGGAAACATCCAGAACAAAGTCTCATATCAATTGATACCAAAAATATTTTATTTATTTGTGGTGGTTCCTTTGACAGCTTACCAGAGATCATTGGCCGACGTGTTAATACGGCTGAAATCGGTTTTACGAAGACATTGGCAAAGACTGGAAAGGCGGACGAAATATTGAAAGAAGTTGTTCCGGAAGATTTGGTGAATTTTGGATTCATTCCAGAATTGATTGGGCGACTGCCAGTTGTCACCACACTCAACCATTTGGATGAACCAGATTTAATGCGTGTATTGATAGAGCCAAAAAATTCGTTGGTGAAACAGTATAAAAAATTATTCCAGATGGAAGGTGTTGAACTTTTATTCCGAGAAGAAGCACTGCAGGAAATAATCAAATTGGCAATCAAACGAAATTCTGGTGCACGGGCATTACGTTCTGTAATGGAATCTTCTATGCTTGATTTAATGTTTCATCTTCCTGAATATTCAGAAGATCGTGTAACAAAAATCACCATTACAAAAGAATTTGTACTTCGAGGTAAAAAGCCACTCATGCGCCGCCGCCGCCGTTCGGCATAGTCTTTTCCTTTTCTTCTTTTAAAATCTTTTGCAATACTTTTTAATTTCTGTATCAGGTTTTTCAAAGGATTCTTTTATATTTAAGTGCGGTTCCGAGGCATGAAAAGCAAATTATACTCCAGATATTGTATCATTGTTGCAACACTCAGTATTTCCTGGGCACAGCAGCAGTATATCAGCCCCGATGATATTAAAACGGAATGGGGAAATTATACCACTTTTCAAAAACAGGAGTTGGTCAATTTTGCCACTTTTTTATATGATGAAGGATTTTATGAACGTGCTTTACTAAGCTATTTTCAATTTTTATATAAATATCCTAAAGACGAATTGGAAATGGCTGCCTATTTCCAGATTGCAAAATGTTATGAATCATTGGAAAACTGGGAATTGGCCCGGAATTATTACAATCGTATTTTGGAAGAAAGTCCGCCAGGGACCCTTGCAGGAAATACGGCCCAATATCAGCTTTATTATATAATGTTAACCAATGAAGAATATGGTGCCATTATTGATAGTACGACAAATTCGGAAGATCCATATGAATTAGTGTTTCGCGC
>Ga0257112_10000182_pt1:25000-26929 | contig 26929 bp, 27 predicted proteins | sample LP_taG_5_FD_191565 | JGI IMG/M metagenome (GOLD analysis project Ga0257112, IMG submission 191565) | Marine microbial communities from Northeast Subartic Pacific Ocean, Canada - LP_J_2015_P26_1000m | ecosystem: Environmental > Aquatic > Marine > Oceanic | place: Canada: Northeast...
CGGAGGCGTCAGTCTTCGTGGAGTCATCCTTGAAATACCACCCTTGTATTGTTAGTATTCTAATCCCATCCCGTGAATCCGGGTGAGAGACATTGTTAGGCGGGTAGTTTGACTGGGGCGGTCTCCTCCTAAAAAGTAACGGAGGAACCCAAAGGTTCCCTCAGCATGGTCGGTAATCATGCGTAGAGCGCAAAGGCATAAGGGAGCTTGACTGTGAGGTCGACGGACCGAGCAGGTACGAAAGTAGGGCTTAGTGATCTGGTGGTTCCGTATGGAAGGGCCATCACTCAATGGATAAAAGGTACGCCGGGGATAACAGGCTTATCTCCCCCAAGAGTTCATATCGACGGGGAGGTTTGGCACCTCGATGTCGGCTCATCACATCCTGGGGCTGGAGAAGGTCCCAAGGGTTGGGCTGTTCGCCCATTAAAGTGGTACGTGAGCTGGGTTTAGAACGTCGTGAGACAGTTCGGTCTCTATCCGCCGTGGGCGCAGGAGAATTGAAGGAATCTGCTTCTAGTACGAGAGGACCGAAGTGGACGAACCTCTGGTGTACCAGTTGTTTCATCAGAAGCATCGCTGGGTAGCTACGTTCGGAAAGGATAAGCGCTGAAAGCATATAAGTGCGAAACCTGACCTAAGATTAGTTCTCCCTATCATATTGATAATAAGGCTCGTTGTAGACTACGACGTTGATAGGCCACAAGTGTAAGTGCAGTAATGCATTCAGCTGAGTGGTACTAATTAGCCGAATGGCTTTATCAATCTTTCTTGATCAATTGAAGATCCGCATCAATTCCCTGAAATTTCTCCGGTGATCATAGCGTAGGAGTCACACCCGAATCCATCTCGAACTCGGAAGTTAAGCCCTACAGCGCCGATGGTACTGCGCGGGTAACTAGCGTGGGAGAGTAGGTCGTTGCCGGGAACTTTAGAAAGCCCCGATTTTTATCGGGGCTTTTCTATTTTATAACATGTTTGATATGCATTACTGAATGTTAATTATTGTTCACTGATTCTTGTGAGGGAATACACATTCCTTCAAAATTCCTTGAAGAGACCTGTATGCTTCGGTAAATTATCCTTTGAAATTTGAAATGATAACTGATATAGTGAAAACAATCTATAAAATATTAATAATCTCATTTGTCTTTTGTTCAGCTTCAATATCTGCACAAGCTAAACTGGAGGGCCAGTTTTATGAATATGCTACGTATTATATGAGCAATATTGATGTGCAAACGGGGCAATCTGATGTACCCTTCTTTCGATTTCGAATTAATTCAAATTCATACCCCATTTATGCAAAAGCCTGGTTTAGGGCGTCCGTCCTTTCTCCATCCCTTGGAATCAATGCATGGACGACCTTAGTCGCAATTGAGACCAATGCGTTCCAAATGAAAGCAGACGTGGTTTTGGATAATCGAAATTTTACCAGTAATACAACATCTCTTATTGATGAAGGGAATCCACCCAATGTGGTACCAGTTTATATTAAAGTAATAGAATCGATTAATCTTTCTGAATTTGAATCAATGATCAGTGCCGTTTTGACTACGGGACAGTTAGCAGATGGCGAATACAAATTTGAATTAAATGTCTATTCAGGAGCCACACAATCAGATCTCTCTCTGTCTGATTCCCGATCAAAAACAATATTTGTGGAATCATCCTCCGGAATAAACCTTGAATCTCCCGGTGGTGAATTAGCTGACACTTTATTTAATTTGGTTTATTCCACCTATCCAATTTTTAATTGGAATAAGGGATTCTGCCGTAATTGTGAAACGTATATCAGAGTGGCTGAATTCAAAGTGGGATATCATTCTTCGCCGGAAGAGGCAATGAGTGATGAACGCATGCTGCCATTCAACCAATCGGAATCCTGGGTGAAACTTGATGATGTGAGTACCTTCCAGTATCCCATAT
>Ga0257112_10000185_pt1 | contig 26684 bp, 26 predicted proteins | sample LP_taG_5_FD_191565 | JGI IMG/M metagenome (GOLD analysis project Ga0257112, IMG submission 191565) | Marine microbial communities from Northeast Subartic Pacific Ocean, Canada - LP_J_2015_P26_1000m | ecosystem: Environmental > Aquatic > Marine > Oceanic | place: Canada: Northeast Subartic...
AGATATAGAACAAGATAGAACACTTTAGGATAAATAAATTACAGGAGAATTTTAATGCCCGAAATAAAAGCACAGCATCAGTGTGCCTCAAAAGACGATTTAGTTTTAACAGAATCATTTGGCGAAGCTATTGGTCCTTTGTCAAAGCAAACTGATAGTTGTTTTTTTGAGGAAGGAAACTTAATCTCAGGGACTTGGGAGTGCGAGCCAGGTACATTGGAGTTGGCGCTTGAAGTGACTGAGTTTTGTCATATATTAGAAGGACATTGGGTACTTACTTCGGAATCGGGACAAGTTACCGAGGTAAAAGCAGGGGACAGTTTTATTTTTCCGAATGGATGGAAAGGTGTGGCTGAGGTTAAGCAAAAGCTGCGAAAAGTTTACATGATGATTCTTTAACTACTATAAGGAGACAGTAACGATGGCTGATATTTGCCCAGTTTGTGATAAGGAGATAAGTAAGTTAAGTTTCGATTCAATTCAGGGAGTGGATATTCATGACACATGTAGAGAAGTATTTTATAAAAACCCAGAAAAATATGGTGGGAAAGTAGAAACAATCGAGAAAACAGAAACTCAGATAAAAGCTGAGAAAGAATATCAAGAACAGCAACAGAAATTTGAAGAAAAAAGTGTCCATGTAAAAAGCTTTAGTATGCCTTTTGGAGACATGGTTATGTTTATGGTCAAATGGGCAATTGCATCAATTCCTGCTTTTATTATCTTGTTCATCATTGGTGCAATTTTTACTACTATATTTGGTGTTTCTTTACTGAGTATTTTTAGATGAAAAAGCTCCTTACCTAGGGATTTTTAGTAGAAAAATATAAATAATATCTTTTACCCTATTTAAAAAGAGAAAAAAATCAAAAAATTAAATCTTATATTCTTACTGTATTTTTTCACTCAACAGGTTGAAGGCTCAGAGCAATCAATAATAGGGTATTGGTTAACTTCCGAATCTATAGTTGAAATAAAATATTGTGAACAGCTACTTTGTGGGCAAATAAAAACTATTTTTGTTGAGAAAGGAATTGATCCGAACACTATTCTTGATAGTAATAATATTAAGACTGAATTACGATCAAGACCCTTAATCGGCATTAATTTATTAGAGGGTTTTAATAAAGAAGTGAGTTCCAACAGTATCCTTAAAGGAGGTCGAATTTATAATCCAAGGGATGGTAAAACTTATAAATCAAAATTAGAACTTCTAGACAATGGTAATATAAGAGTTGAAGGTTGCATGTTATTTATTTGTGATGGAGAAGATTGGCAACCAATGATAGTAACGCTTAATCCTGATGGGACACATACTGCTGTACTTAAAAATAATCCTTAATGAAATAAATATCTCTTTTAAAAGAAGGGAGTGAATTTATGAATGAAGTCACAATCATACCTTTAGCTAATTTATTGCTTGGTTTTTTACCAGTGATCTTATTAATTACAGTGATGAAGTTTTGGGGGCTTAATGCCTTACAGTCAGTGTACGCAAACTTTAGAATGCTCATACAGCTTTTATTAATTGGTTATGTTCTTACCTATATCTTTGAAACTGATCAACCCATTATTGTTTTACTTGTGGTCTTGTTCATGATTCTGATGTCTTCTTGGATTGCTCTTCGCCCACTTCAAGAACGAGGAATCAAAGCCTTCATGATTGTCGTCGTATCATTAGGGTTGAGTGGCTTGGCTGTTTTATTATTGATTAGTCAGTTAATAGTTGAATTGCCTAGATGGTATGAACCGAGTTTTGTCGTACCAATAGCTGGAATGATTTTTGCTAATAGCATGAACACAGTGAGTTTAGCTGGTGAACGGTTTTCCATAGAGCGACAGAGAGATAAAAATTACCATGAAGCTAGAAAAATAGCCTTAGAAACTGCAATGATTCCTCAAATTAATGCTCTTTTAGCCGTTGGCTTGGTTTCACTTCCTGGAATGATGACTGGTCAAATATTATCTGGCATTGAGCCACTGACAGCAGCCAGATATCAAATCATGGTAATGTGCATGATATTTAGTACAGCTGGCTTGTCAGCAGTAACATATATGAGCTTGAAAAAATTATAAACATAATAAAAAAAGATAAAGGAGTAGAAAATGGCAGCTAATATTGGAGGATATATTTCAATTGGTACGAATAATTTAGAAAACGCTAGGGAATTTTATGACAAACTTTTTGAGCCAATGGGTATCAAGAGTTTTAGAGGCAACGACAGAAGTTATTTCTATAGATTCGAGAAAACAGACACTTACTTTGCTGTTTTTGTTCCCTTCGATGGTAAAGAAGCCACTGTCGGCAATGGATCCATGACAGGTATTACGTTTGATTCTAGTGAGGAAGTTGATCAAATATATCAGATAGCTATTGAATCAGGGGCAATAGATGAAGGTAAGCCAGAGCAAAAAATGGCCACATTTTATGGTGGGTATGTCAGAGATTTAGATGGAAATAAGTTAGTTTTCTGTAAAATGGGATAACTATCTATTCAAATGCAACCTTTTCTAAATAGTTAAGGTATATATCAAAACAAATAATATTTAATCTTGGATTCTTATGAAAAAAATACTTAAATTCTTAAAATACACAGTCATCACATTTATCACCATTATTGGCCTTTATCTCATTAATCTTTTCCTGATGAAGCCAATATCCATTGACCATTATTTGGGTAAAGAGATTGTAATGGAGATGCTTGATTCACCTGAAACACTCACATACCTAGGCATATTAGATCCGTATAACTTTATCACTAATCATCAATCTAAACTTTCAGATGAGGGACTTGAGGATTTGAAAGAGGGGCTTGAAGAAATGAAGCAAGCTAAAAAGATCTTGGAAAGATATGACGATTCAAAACTTAGTCAACAGCAAAGCATTACAAAGAAAATAGCTCTATATGATCTTAATAATAATATTAAACAACAAGAACAATTTCCTTTTCACAATTATCCGTTGAACCAGATTGGTGGTCTACATTTGAATATAATTCAATTTATGACTGATGTTCACCCCATCAGAAGTAATAGCGAAGCAGAAGCTTATATCGACCGACTGAATATGCTTGATGAAGTGTTTGAATCTAAAATGGAAATTTTAAACGCCCAAAAAGAAGCAGGTATCTTTCCACCAGAATTTGTTTTTGATCATGTGATCAGGCAGTTGAATGAATTTATAGAAAGTTCCAAAGGCAGTAATCCAATCAGGGATGTTTTTCAAAGAAAAATAAGCGAAATTGATTTAAGTGATGAAGCACAAGCTGAACTGATGAATGATTTAGATGCTGCAATGCAAGATAGTGTAAAACCTGGTTTTAAACTTCTGTTAGGTTTCATGATGGAAACACTGCCCATGGCGAACCCCAATGATGGTGTATGGTCTTTGCCAAATGGCGATGAATTCTATGCCCTAAGACTCAAAGCCCAAACCACAACAGATTACACAGCTGAGCAGATCCATAATATTGGATTGAGTGAGGTAGATAGAATCTCTAAGAGAATGCAGACCATTCTTGCTGAACTTAAATATGGAGATAATCTTAATGTTGGTGAGACGATGAATAAACTTAACGAGGATCCACAATTTCTCTATGCGGATACTCCAGATAGAAAATCAATTGTGGTCAAAGACTACAATGATATCGTCGAGGAGACCTGGCTAGCTGCAGCTGATTCATTTCATAAAATGCCCGAATCAAAGGTTGAAGTAAGGGCAGTACCAGAATACTCAGAGCAGAATGAAGCTGGTGGTTATTATATGTCGCCTGCATTAGATGGCAGTAGACCAGGTGTTTTTTATGCCAATCTATATGATATCAAGCAAACACCAACTTACAGCATGAGAGCACTTGCTTTTCATGAAGCCATCCCAGGGCATCATTTACAGAATGCGTTAAACACGGAAAATAAGGAACTGACATTATTCAGAAAATTTGGCTACTACACTTCTGCTTTTGGTGAGGGCTGGGCACTTTATTCTGAAAGATTATCACTTGAACTTGGTATGGCTCAATCCCTTTATGATGAATTAGGCGTTTTACAAAGTGAGTTGTTTAGAGCCGTTCGATTAGTCGTGGATACTGGATTACATTATAAAAGATGGACTCGTGAAGAAGCCATAGATTATATGAAAAAAACTACGGGAATGTCTGACGTAGAAGTTGTCACAGAGATCGAAAGGTACATAGTTTGGCCAGGGCAAGCCTGCAGTTACAAAGTTGGTATGTTAAAAATTCTAGAGCTTAGAGAAAAAGCACAAACAGAAATGGGCGATGATTTTGATATTCGAGACTTTCACTCAGCAGTTCTTGATAATGGCGAGCCACCATTATTTATTGTAGAAGAACTCGTTAATACCATGATAAACACAACCAATTAAATAACTATTGAAGGAAATAATGAGCTCTAAAACCTCTGCATTGGTTATGGGAGTTGGTCCTGAGGAAGGCTTAGGAGGCTCTCTTTGTAAGCGGTTTGCTAAAGAAGGAATGACCGTTTTTGTTTGTGGTCGAACACACAAGAAAGTTGAGAACTTGTGCTCAATTATTAATAACACTTCTGGAGATGCAATCCCTATAGTAGCTGATGTTACAGATACCAATGATGTTATTAATATGATGAAGGTTATTAGTAAGAGTAATTTGCCTCTTGAATTGGCTGTCTATAATGCCGGCAATAATCGTCCTGAATCATTCTTGGATGTTACCCCTGAAGTGTTTATGTCGATGTGGAAGGTATTGTGTTATGGAGGGTTTTTAACTTCACAAGCAATTCTTAGATTAATGATTGAACAGCAGGAGATGACTTCCAAACAGTCTTTATTTTTTACAGGAGCATCAGGTTCAATTAGAGGTAAGGCAGGTTTTTCATCGTTTGCTTCAGGGAAGGGTGGTCTTAGGATGTTAGCCCAATCTATTGCTAGAGAATTTGGACCAAAAGGCATTCATGTAGCTCATATCATCATTGATGGTGTTATCAAGGGAGACAAGGTCGTTAAAGGTTTTTCAGAGTATGCTAAGAGTTTAGGTGAAGATGGGCTTCTTGATCTAGAAGCAATCGCAGATAATTATTGGCATCTTCATCAACAACACAAAACCGCTTGGACTCAAGAAATTGATTTGAGGCCGTTCAAAGAAACCTTCTAAAATGACCTATTTTTTATTGGCCATATTTATTGGTGTGTCTCTTGTCATAAATCAAGCAGCCATCAGTCTAATATTAGGCATATGCTTTTCTATAATAAAAAATAGATATTCCCTAACTTCAGTCAAGGTCGATGGCACTAGTTTTCTAAAAGCAGGAATAATTTTATTAGGAGGAACAATCAGTCTGGGTTCTGTTTCAGAAATCAGTTTAAATTATTTACCTCTTGTCTCATTGTATGTTTTGATGGTTTTCTTGGTTGGATTTCTTCTTGGAAGAATATTAAATGTATCAAAGAAGCATCTAATCCTTCTGGTCGCAGGGACAGCTATATGTGGTGGAACCGCTATAGCATCATTAGCTCCAGTCATTAAAGCTAAGACTGAAGAGCTAGTGTCTTCAATTAGTCTTGTTTTCTTACTTAATCTGTTGGCTATAATTGTGTTTCCACTCATTGGTCAATACTTGGGCATGTCAGAAAAAGACTTTGGAATATTTGCAGCATTAACAATACATGACACAGCCTCTGTTTTAGGTGCGGCCAGCATATATGGGGAGGAATCAGTGGTGTATGCGAGTGTTATTAAATTAGGGAGAACCTTATGGATTATTCCTATGGTTTTATCTTTCAGTCTCTATTTTAAAAATAAAGACGCCGAATATGATTTCCCTTACTTTATTATTTTTTTTCTTGTGTTTGTTTTATTGGGTACATTCATTGATTTAAATCAAGACATCCTGATTATGATAAAAAAAATTAGTAGTGCTTTATTTTTGCTTGGGTTATTTTTTATCGGTGCTCAGTTTAATTTAAAAACACTTAATGAACTCACTATTCAACCCATTATTTTTGCTATTACCTTATGGTTAATCATCATAATTACCACGCTCCTCATATTTTATGTCTGAAAGAATTATTATTGTGGTGCAGGATCATATCCATGCGGTTCTGTGGCAGGAACCTCAGGATATATATGCAGTCAGCAAATAATTAAACAAGCAACAGAATAAATTTATATAAATAATTGATATATTTATTATTTTGGTTTTATTAAACTGTTCAACCCCAAATGAGATGTATGAGTATTATTTGAATGAGAGAACAAATATATAATATAAATGTTGTAGCTAAGGAGAAATTGCCGTCTCCAAAAGCTCTAAAGTCAACTTTGCCATTGTCAAAAGTTGCTAGGAAGACTGTGTTGGATTCTAGAAGCAACTTAATGTCTATTCTTGATGGCAAAGATAAGCGTCTCGTTGTTGTTGTTGGCCCATGCTCAATACATGACACAGACTTAGCACTGGATTATGCACATCGTTTAAAAGCTCTAGCTGCTCAGGTTGAGGACCAGTTTCTTATTTTAATGAGGGTTTACTTTGAAAAACCAAGAACCACAACCGGTTGGAAAGGGTTAATTAATGATCCAAATATAGATGACTCCTTTCAAATAGATAAAGGTGTCCATATAGCAAGATCATTGCTCATTCGGCTTAATGAAATGGGTTTAGGGGTTGCTACTGAAGCTCTAGATCCTATTATGCCTCAATACTTAGGTGATATAACAAGTTGGACAGCCATTGGAGCAAGGACTGCAGAATCACAGACTCACAGAGAAATGGCTAGTGGATTATCCACTCCTGTTGGATTTAAGAATGGAACGGACGGGTCATTATCGGTAGCAATTAATGCCATCAAATCTTCAAGACAATCCCATCATTTTCTCGGTCTTAATGAAAAGGGAAGGGTAACTGTTTACGAAACAAAAGGTAATAAATACACCCATGTTGTGCTCAGAGGAGGGGTTAAGCCTAATTACGATATAAAAAGTATTCGTGCATGTGAAAAGCAACTTGCAAAAGAAAAATTACCCCAACGTATTATGATCGATTGTAGTCATGGTAATACTAATAAGGACTATACTTTGCAGCCAAAAGTTGCTCAGTATTGTATAGATCAAGTACTGAAAGGTAATGATTCTATTATTGGCTTAATGTTAGAAAGTAATATTCATGAAGGTAATCAAAAGATAACCAACGATCTAAAATATGGAGTATCACTCACAGATGCTTGTATTAATTGGGAGACTACAGAGACGTTGTTGTTCAAACTAGCAAAGAAACTCAGAAATAAATGATGTGATAGAATGAATAATATGAAAAAAGAATTTAATAGTTTTAAAGAGTTTTATCCATATTACATAGATGAACATAAAAACAAGTACAATAAGCTGCTGCATTTCATAGGCACCAGCCTATCTCTTTCTTTTATTATTGCTCTGATTATTACCGGTGAACCAAAACATATCTTCTATGCTCTTTTATCAGGGTACGCATTTGCATGGACAGGCCATTTTTTTATAGAAAAAAATAAACCTGCGACATTTTATTTTCCTGTCTATAGTTTTATTGGTGACTGGAGGATGTTCACAGAAATTCTTCAGGGTAAGCATAAGATTTTTTAAAGCGAACCTAATTATCCATGAGTATCGATTTATTTGATATAAGATCTCTTCTAAGTGATGAAGAGCAAATGGTTAGTGATAACGTCTCTCGATTTGTCGATGACAATGTTAAGCCTGTTATCCAAGAATGCTTTGAAAAACATAAATTTCCACATGAATTGATCCAACCGATTGCTGATCTAGGGTTATTAGGTAGCTCCATAGAGGGTTATGAGTGTGCTGGAATGAACGCTATTAGTTATGGTGTGATCTGTAAAGAACTTGAGAAAGGAGACAGTGGAATAAGAAGTTTTGTGTCTGTCCAGAGCAGTTTAGTCATGTACCCGATACATGCTTTTGGTAGTGACCAACAAAAAGAACAATGGTTACCAAAATTGGCTAAAGCTGAAGCTATTGGTTGTTTCGGCTTAACTGAGTCTCAGGGAGGTTCAGACCCATCCAACATGAAAACACACGCTAAAAAAGACGGTGATGACTGGATTATTAACGGCTCAAAAATGTGGATAACCAATGGCTCAATTGCTGATTTAGCATTAATTTGGGCCATGACTGATGAAGGGGTTAAGGGATTTTTAGTGGAAACAAATAGCCCAGGCTTTACAGCAAATGAAATTGAAAATAAATTCTCGCTTAGAGCATCAGTTACTGCAGAATTGTTTTTAGATAATGTTAGAGTTCCAAATGATAATGTTTTGCCTGGTGTTATCGGATTAAAAGGTCCTTTAAGTTGCTTAACTCAAGCACGATATGGGATCTCATGGGGTGTTATAGGGGCAGCAGAGGCCTGCCTTGAACAGTTAATTGAATACACTCAGACCAGAGTATTATTTGATAGAACCTTAGATGAGAATCAAGCTATTCAGATTCGATTAGCTGACATGCAAAGACGGATAGTGACATCAAGTTTATTGTCATATCGACTGGGTCAACTCAAAGATGAAGGTAAAATGGACCCGACTCAGGTTTCATTAGCAAAATGGAATAATGTTCGTATGGCTCTTGATGTGGCAAGAGATGCCAGAGATATGCTTGGAGGTTCAGGGATAAGTGCTGAGTATGTGCCAATAAGACATATGCTTAATTTAGAAAGCGTTATTACATATGAAGGTACAGAGACCATTCATCAGCTTACAGTCGGTCGAGGATTAACTGGTAAAAACGCCTTTTAATCAGACGATTCCTGCTTCATTTCAAAAAATAGATCAACTATATTGTTAGCAACCATAGTTGCATCAATCTCATTCGTATTACAAAAAACAACAGTTGAAAAAGACAGTTCTGGAAATCTTATATAGTGAGCCAAGTAGCCGACCCATGAGCCTGAATGCGACCATCTTTTATAACCATTATAATAAGCAAGATTTTGTGCAAACGCATAAGTTCTCTGATTTTCTTGCTCTCTACTCATTTTTTGATTTCGTTTCTTGGCCTTAGTTTCGGCATAAGTTTTTTCCATTGTCTTAATCAGGGACACTTCAGCTGCACCTAATTTATTGTCATAAAAGTTTTGATCCCATTTTATGAAATCATTAAGTGAGGTATGGACACCCCCGTCTCCAACCCAACTTAAATTGGTCATGTTGATTTTATATTGACCAGGCTTACCTTTTATCGGTGAGTAGCCATCGGCTCTGTTTTTTATAATTAAATTCACATTATCATTAAAAAAGGTATCGTTCATCGCCAAGGGTTTAAAGATGTCTCGTTCTGCTAATTTTCTAAGACTTAAACCGCTTACGTTTTGAGCAACTAACGTTAAAAGAGCATAGCCGGCATTGCTGTACCAAAATTTTCTTTCAGGTTTACGAAAAAGCGGCAGAGTTTTAATTAGTGCATAAAATTCTTCATTAGCAAGATAATCTTCATTTCCCCACCGAAACTCTTCATCAACAGCATTTCTAAAGCGACCAGGATAGTCCATGTCTTCATAATCACCCAATCCACTGTAGTGATGAATCATTTGATTAATTGTCACTTTTTCTCCGTAATCAATTAAATCTGGAATGTGTTTCTGCATTTCATCATCAAATGCCAATAAGCCTTTCTCTTCTAGGATAGCAATGGCCATGGCAGTAAATTGCTTACTGATTGACGCAATTCTAAAAATAGAGTTTTCATCAATGCTTATATTATGTTCAAGATTGGCTAACCCATAACCCCGTTTATGAATATATTCGCCATTGTTAATAACACCAACTGCACAACCAGGTCTGCCTTCTCTATTATCAAAAAGACTATCAATGGCTTTTGATAGGTCATTCTCCTCAGCACTGTAAGCGAAAGGATTGCATAATAATATACATACAAAAACAACGATTATCTTGAATTGATGTTTCATTTTCTCTGTAATGTCTTTATCATTTGTTGAATTTATAAATAAGCCTAAAACATATTATGATTAATTTAAATAAAACTATTCTTTCTTTTCTTGTTGTCCTCATTTCTTTCTCAACTCTTGCTAATGAGGACCTTCCTGAAATTAAGTATGAAAAATTCACTTTACCCAACGGACTAAGAGTCATTGTTCATGAGGACAGGAAAATTCCTGTGGTGGCTGTTAATATTTGGTATCACGTTGGCTCAAAAGATGAACGCCCAGGTAAAACTGGCTTTGCACACTTATTTGAACATCTAATGTTCAATGGTACTGAGAACTACAACAATGAATATTTTAGTCCATTTCAGCAAGTTGGTGCTACAGATATGAACGGGACGACCAATAATGATAGAACCAATTATTTTGAAAATGTTCCCACCCCCGCTCTTGATTTAGCTCTGTGGATGGAATCAGACCGTATGGGGCATTTATTAGGAGTGGTTAATGAAGAAAAGTTAGACGAACAAAGAGGTGTGGTTCAGAATGAAAAACGGCAGGGGGAAAATCAACCTTACGGCAGAGTTTTCTTGCAAGCATCAAAATCAACATTTCCAGTTGGCCATCCATATTCATGGACAACCATTGGTTCACTTGAAGATTTAAACGCAGCGACCCTTGAGGATGTTCAAAACTGGTTTAAAACATATTATGGTCCAAATAATGCAGTGTTATCTTTAGCAGGAGATATTAATACCGATGAAGCCAAAGAAATTGTCACTAAATACTTTGGTGATATTCCTCCAGGCCCATCACCAATCAAGAAGAAAAAGTGGATAGCTAAGCGGTCAGGTGAGAAAAGAGAAATTATGTATGATCGTGTTCCCAACACAAGAATTTATAAAGTATGGAACACACCTGAAATCGGATCACCTGAACAAACACACTTTGAATTGATGGCAAGTTTATTGACTGGAGGCAAGAATTCATCTTTATATCAAGAGTTAGTCTACAAAAGACGACTGGCTACAAGCGTATCAGCCTTTTATTATGATCGTGAACTTGCGGGTCAATTTTGGATTGCTGTAGATTTAGCTAATGGACAATCACTTGCAGAACTTGAAGCTGCTCTTGATGACACTCTGTCTGAGTTTATTAAGCGAGGCCCTAATGCAAAACGACTAAAAAACACAAAAACATCAATTCGTGCCTCATGGATAAAGGGGCTACAAAGAATAGGAGGATTTGGAGGAAAATCTGATCTTCTTGCATATTCTGAAGTGTATTCTGGTGATCCAGGTGCCTATCTAAAGTTTATCAATGACATGATGGAAATCACTAACAAAGATATTAAAACCACAGCAAGTACTTGGTTAACTGATGGAGCTTATGTGTTAACTGTGGTTCCTGAGGAAACCAGAACTTTTTCCACCGAGTCTGTAGTCGACAGAACACAGTTACCGTTTCCAACAGATTTCCCTGTTTTGGATTTACCTAAAATACAACGGGCTAAGCTCTCCAACGGTTTAGATGTTGTGTTTGCAGAAAGACACGATGTACCAATGATCAACTTGTCATTCCAAATAAAATCTGGGCACGCGACTGATCCTAAAGAGCAACCAGGATTAGCCAGCTTTACTATGTCCATGTTGACAGAAGGCACTGGCAGTTATGACGCTCTAGAATTGAGTAATCGGTTAGAGGAATTAGGCACTGATCTATACACAAACACTGGATTGGACGTATCGAGTGTGAATATCTCATCTTTAAAATCAAACTTTGTTGATTCATTAAAGATTATGCATGAAGTAATCACAGACTCAACTTTTGATCAGACAGAAATTGAAAGAAAAAAATCAAGATGGTTAGCGGCAATCGATCAATCTTTATCGACTCCAAACGGTATGGTTTCTAATCTTATTCCTGAGATCCTTTATGGAGAAAATCATCCTTATGCAAAACCTTTCAGTGGGAACGGAACCAGAGAGTCAATACAATGGATGAGTCGTGAGGACTTGATTAATTATAAACAACGTTTTATTGCTCCTAGTAATGCAAGTTTGATTGTGGTTGGTGACACTACATTAGATGAAGTAGTGCCAATGCTAGAGTCACAGTTTGGAAAATTAACAGAAAACAAGATGCTTAAGGGTGCTCAACTCGATTATAAAGTTACGAATCAGCCAGAAACTAGAAAAGTTTACCTCGTAGATAAGCCAGGTGCGGTTCAGTCTTTAATAGTTGCAGGTCAGTTAATGCCGGCCATAGGATCATCTGATGAAATCGATATAGACCTTATGAATCGAGTAATAGGAGGCAGTTTCACCTCAAGATTAAATATGAATCTTAGGGAAGACAAGAGTTGGTCGTATGGAGTTAGAACAAGACTCTCTCAATACAAGGGACCAAGACCTATGCTTGTTTATGCACCGGTCCAGACTGATAAAACAATCCCTTCAATTCAAGAAATTATTCGTGAATATGATGAATACCTTTCTTCAAATCCAGCTAAGGATGAAGAGCTTGAAGCGATTGTTAAAGACTTGTCTTTGGGTCTGATTGGTGATTATGAAACATTCGGTGCACTCATGTCTGGTTTATCAGGAATCGTTTCTCAAGGACGCGATGATAATTATATAGACACCTTACCAACAAAATATAGATCAATGACTATCGAGGACATCAATAGTGCTGCAATAAGATATTTAGATCCTAGTATATGGACTTGGGTAATAGTTGGTGATCTATCTAAAATAGAAGAGGGCATTGAAGAATTAAATTTAGGTAAAATAGAAGTTATAACATTGGATTGAGACAAGGTTTTTGAATATACTTCTCACCTGATATCTTAATTAGCTCAGATTTTCTAGGTCCCCATCGTCTAGAGGCCTAGGACACCGCCCTTTCACGGCGGCAACAGGGGTTCGAATCCCCTTGGGGACGCCAGACATTCTGAAGCCCTTATTTTATAAGGGTTTCACTGGAACAGTCAGGAAGTAATCAATGTAGTACTGCCTGTTCATCTGCATTTCCTTATAGAGCATTTATACCTGCCAGTAAGTTTCCTTGCCTATTTCAGGGTTATCAGGAATGGCTCTGACTAAGATTAATGAAGCCCCTGCAATGCATGCTCCTATCAAAAATACAGCGCCATAATTTTGCACCCAAATTAACCCTAGAAGAGCTGGTAATATAACTGCAGCTATGTGGTTTATGGTAAAACTAATTCCTGAAGTAGATGCAATATCAGCAGGATCAGCTATCTTCTGAAAGTAGGTATTGATAGCCAAGGATATTGAGAAAAAAACATTATCTAAAATGTACAGTGCTAGAGCTATATTTACATTATCTACAACTGCATAGCTAAGAAATATAATAATCAAAGCTATATATTCCAGAGTTAGTGCTTTTCTTTCCCCTATCTTTTCAATGAGAATTCCTAGTTTAGGGGCAACCCAAATGGTGATACCTGCATTGACTAGAAATAACAAAACCATCTTTTCTAAAGAAAAACCAAACTTTTGGACAAGCAAAAATCCAGCGAAAACCATAAAGATTTGTCTTCTAGCGCCAGCTAAGAATGTTAATGCATAGTAAAGCCAGTAGCGTTTGCGAAATACTAGGTCCTTGCGTTGTTCAACTTTTTCACTAAATTGTGGAAAAGAAAACAGACAGAAGATACCTATTATTACAGTGAGTGAGCCAGCTACAGCGTAGAGCCAAAGATAAGTTGGCTTAAAGACAAACACAACGATGTATAGGATGGAAAGGATTGCCAATGTAGAAGCGGCGTGAACACTTAAAATTTTACCAAGCACACGAGGCGCTTCTTCCTTGGTTAGCCATTGCAAACTTAAAGAGATTCGTAATGTTTCTAAATAGTGGAAGCCAATGGACATGATTACAGTTGTAATATAAAGACCTAGAATTGAAGGGAAAAAGCCAGTCAGTGCAGTACCAATTCCAAGTAAGATTAAGCTGACAATTGCAAAATTTTGTTGCCGAATAATGAGCAATAAGAACACTACGGTAAATGCTAAGAATCCAGGTACTTCTCGCAAGCTTTGTAGTATACCAATCTCTTTGCCACCAAAACTTGCTATCTCTACTGCAAAATTATTCAAGAGAGCTAGCCAAACTGAAAAAGCAATAGGGGAGCCAATCGCTAAAACAAAAAGGAAGGTCTTTCTATTACTTGGTATTGAAAACATTATTTTTTACTATGCCTTGATACGTTTGGTAATTCTTTAGGGGGTATTCAAGTTAGTAACCTGAGGCTTGACCATCTTTTCTGCTTTCTGAAGCTCCAAAGTAAAGACCGTTCTTTTGCATAATCGCTTGATAGCCACCAAATCCACCTATTTCATCTTGAATTTTGTGCCCAAGAGTCTCAAGACCATCCCTAGTTTTTTGTGAAAAACCCGATTCCAAACTTAAATATCCGCCCTTGGTCATTATTTCTCCTGTGGGTTGTGATGAACCACTATGTCTTATTCTGGGGGCATCTCCGGCTTCTTGAAGATTCATTCCAAAATCAATGAGATTGATGATGATTTGAGCATGCCCTTGAGGTTGCATGGCACCACCCATTACCCCAAAACTAATAAAAGGGTCTCCATCATGAGTGACAAACGCAGGTATGATAGTGTGGAACGGTCTTTTCCCTCCTATCAGAGAATTATTATGCTCTGGATCAAGACTAAACATCATTCCGCGATCGTGAAGCATAAACCCAACATTGTCAGGAACCATGCCAGACCCCATACCCCAATAGTTGCTCTGAATCAGCGAAACCATATTTCCATCTTTATCAGCAACAGTTAAATAGATGGTGTCACCGTTTTCTAGATTTCCAGTCTCGAAAGAATCAGCTGCTTGTTCAAAATTAATTAACTTTGATCTTTCACGGGCATATTTTTTAGAAATCAGTCGTTCTAGAGGAATTTCAGAAAATTCTGGATCAGCATAGAATTTAGCTCGATCTTCAAACGCAAGCTTCTTCGCTTCAGTGAATAAATGAATATATTCTGTTGAATCTAAATTCATGCTACTAATGTCAAAATTCTCAAGAATATTCAAAATTTGTAGAGCGGCAATGCCTTGACCATTTGGCGGTAACTCCCAAATATCAAAACCCCTGTAGTTGGTAGAGACAGGTTCAACCCATTCAGGTGCATAATTGATCAAATCACTCATTTGCATTGCACCGCCTTGTTTTTTTAGTGACTTTACAATTTCTTCTGCAATCTCACCTTTATAAAAGGATTCTCCATATGAGTTTGCAATAGATTGATATGTGTTTGCTAAATGAGGATTTCTAAAAATATCGCCTTTTCTTGGAATTTTTCCATTTGGCATCCAAACAGATTTAAAATTAGTGAAATTATGAAAATTCTCTGCAGAACCTTCCAGATAGTAAGCTATTAATTCTGTCACTGGAAACCCATTAACAGCATAGTAAATTGCACTTTCAAAAAGTGAATGAAATTCTTTTTTACCAAATCTTTTGTGCATAGCAGACCAGCCTGCTACGGCCCCAGGAACAGTTACAGGATGTGGACCATATCTGGGTATTTGGGTTATTCCTTTGCTCTTCATAAATTCAATTGAAGAGTTTCTTGGTGACGGTCCTGAAGCATTCAAGCCATAAAGTTGTTTCGTCTTTGCATCCCAAATGATGGCAAATAAATCTCCTCCTACACCACAACCAGTAGGCTCAACCAGCCCTAATAATGCGTTAGCTGTTATGGCTGCATCAATTGCATTTCCTCCATCCTTAAGGATATCGATTGCTGCTTGAGTTGCTAAAGGGTGACTTGTAGCCACCATGCCATGTTGCCCAATGACTTCTGATCTGCTTGCAAAAGGAAGGCCTGTTATTCTGTCAAATCCCTGGGCTGTTGTTGTTAAAAAAAGGCTAAATATCAATAAATATCTCATAAACTACTCAGTTCTTCTTTTTCTAGATTTTTCATCTTGGAGTATACACTGGAGATAAAAACTACCATCATTTCTTTTTCTAACAATAATCTCAGATTTAAATTCACAGTATTGTCCTATTGTTTGTTCAAGGTTCCATTCATCCAATCTCTGTCCATGAGTAACAACCCATAACAAATCTCCTTCTTTACAATTCTTTTTAACTGCTACTTTAATGTCATGGAAATTATCTCCAGATACCCAACAATATTTATCTTGAGCAAAAGATTCAGTTGAGAATATTAGTAGTGCTGATATGAGGATGAGTTTTTTCATTGTACTAATCTCCTTTAATTGAGCTCTATGCATATTTTACCGCAGGTATAACTTTTTCCCCAATAAGCTTTATTGAAGCTGCGGGATCTTCTCTTAATTCGAGTGCAACATCAGTTAAGCCTGCTTGTTTTAGTTCTAGTAAATGCTCTATTTTTTGGTCTACTTCACTAACATGACCCGTCAAAGTCAGATGATCTACAAGTTTTTCTAATAAAATATCAGGGACACCAGGTATCGAAGAAGTCTTCAATATGGGCATTTGATATATTTCCTTTTTATGAGACTCTATAACATCGTACTCTTGGTCTGACATAAAGCTAGTAATGACCCATCTTCTAAATAAGCCACGGTAACCAAGCCATTGTTTTGCTTCATTCATAGCCTTTTCTTTGTCTTCATAGAGTGCCCATGCCATAAAATTATTGAATCTAAAGTCATTAGCTTCTCGCACTTTCAAGTGGTCAGACACTTCTTCAACTTTATTTTTTATTATACCGGGAGGTAGGTCGCTCATCATAATTCCATCTGAAAGTTTAGACGACATCTTCAGCATTTGAGGTTTGTTGGCAGCAACGTAAACCTTAGGCATACTTTGTTTTACCCAAAAAGGATTGTAGTTATTTATCTGAAATATTTCTCCATCATAGTTCAAAGTATTTCCCTTAGAGATAGATTTCAATATTTCTACACATTCCTGAACAGCTTTGACTCTTCTTAGTGGTTTTAAGTTGAGTGATTGCAGAGCTTCCCCACCACCACCAATCACGACATTAGCCCTGCCATCGGCGAGCTCATTTAATGTTAATAAGCCACTCAAAATACGAATTGGGTGGGTATCAAAGGGATTTAAGGCGATAGGCCCTAACTTTATGTGTTTGGATCGAAGAGCTAACTGTGAAAGATTTGTGAAAGGTTCTCGCGAGTCGATATAACTAGCTAACCATATGGTGTGAACCCCATATTGTTCAGCTAACAAACCCAGTTCAGTTATTTTGGAGGAACTTAACCTGGAATCGAGGATTAGACCAATACGCATATTTAAGATGGATTATTGAATTTAGTTTTAAATCTAGCAAAACAAATCTGAATAATCAAAATAGCAAGGTATCATAGCTTCTAATAGCCTTATAAATAGAAAAATATGAATATTATTGAAGTTAAAGATCTTCTAAAATCTTATCCTCAACCAGGTAATAAAAAAGAAACATTCAATGCTGTTGATGGAATTACTTTTAACATAAAAATTGGTGAGATATATGGAATCCTTGGTCCAAATGGAGCAGGCAAGACCACCACACTTGAAATGCTTGAAGGCCTTAATGATATTGACGGTGGCTCTGCCTTAATCAATGGGTTGGATGTAAGTACTAATGTTTTTAAGGTAAAGGAAATTATTGGCGTTCAACTTCAAGCTAACGAATACTTTGACAAACTCAATCTAACGGAACTGCTAATTCTTTTTGGTAAGCTTTATTCGGAAGAAATTGATTCCGATGACTTATTAAAGAAAGTAGACCTTTTAGGTAAATCAAATGCCAAACCCGAAGAGCTTTCTGGTGGGCAGAAACAACGCTTCTCTATTGCATGCGCCCTTGTTAATAACCCTAAGATTCTATTTTTAGATGAACCCACCACAGGTTTAGATCCTCAAGCAAAACGTAATCTATGGAACCTGGCAAAGGAACTTAATGCAGCAGGTATGACCATCGTATTAACGACTCACAACATGGAGGAAGCAGAGTACTTATGCAACCGTATTGCAATTATGGATCGAGGGAAATTAATAGCCGAGGACACCCCGCAAGGACTGATTCAGAAATATGCACCAGAACCGCAGCACTTGGCTTCACAGGGCAACATAGAAGACGTATTTCTAGCTCTTACGGGACACACACTTAGGGATTGAAATGTTTACAAGTATGCAGCTCCATTTAGCAAAAGTATTTCTAAAGATTTTCTTTAGGGATCGCCAATCAGTTATGTTAAATCTTTTTTTCCCTCTGGTCTTTATCGGAGCTTTTCTATTTATAGGAGGAGAACCAGATCCGATAAAGTTAGGTTTAGTGAATAATTCCACCAATACCATATCTAAAATTTTTTCCGACCTAGTTAAAAGTGATCAACTGTTCGAAGTTACAGAAGGAGAAGAATCTGATCTTAAAGAACAGTTATTGTTGGGTGATCAAACTGCCATTATCGTTATACCTGAAAATTTTGATTATTTAGAGAAAACAAGCGAATTAAGACTCTTATTGGATGCCTCTCAAGTAAGACAACTGGGAGCAATTAAAGAAGCAATTAACACAAGTCTGCTTTCTATAGAGCGAGAGCTAAGAAATTCTGAGCCTATGTTTAGTCTTAAGATTGAAGATGTTAAAGCAAGATCTCAACGCTATATCGACTTCTTACTTCCAGGACTTTTAGCATTCATGCTGATGAATCTGAGTATTGCCGGTAGCGGCTTCAATATAGTTGAATACAGACGTCGAGGAATTTTGAAAAGACTTTTTGTAACCCCAATCCAACCGAAAGACTTTATTATTTCTATTGTTCTAGCTCGAACGCTGATTGTCCTAATGCAAATTTCAGTTGTTCTTGGTCTTGCAATAGCTCTTTTAGATGTAAAAATAGTGGGCAGTTTCTTATCACTCTATGGCATGGTTACACTTGGTACCTTTATTTTTCTTTGTCTAGGGTTTTGTTTGGGAAGTATCGCAAAAACCCAAGAAGCTGTTAGGCCTATAGTTACTTCATTTACTTTTCCTCAATTAATATTTTCAGGTGTTTTTTTCCCAATTAGCTCTATGCCTGAAATTGTACAACCGTTTGCTCATGCTCTTCCTCTAAGTGTTATCGCTACTGGTCTTCGAGATATAGCTAACGATGGAGCTTCTTTGCTAGTTTTCAACACAACAACTCTAGGTATCGTTATATGGATAATGTTAAGTTTTTTTACAGTAACGAAGTTTTTTGTTTGGAAAGAGATAGCCAGTTAAAATAATTTATTGCCATATTTTTGATTAATAAAAAAAGGAGAGATAATGGAAAGAGTTCTCGTTACAGGCGCAACAGGCTTCATCGCTCTGCATTGTATACAGCAACTTCTAGATAAGGGCTATCAGGTCAGAGGCACACTTAGAAGTGAAAATAGAAAAAATGAGGTAAGAGAAGCTATGCAAAAGCATTCTTCCAATCCTGAAAATCTTGAACTAGTCATGACGGACTTATTAAATGATGATGGATGGGAAGAGGCTGTCAAAGATTGTAAGTATGTTTTGCATGTGGCTTCCCCTTTTATATTGGAAGTACCAGATCATGAAGATGATCTGATAAAACCAGCTGTTGAAGGAACACTCAGAGTCCTTAAAGCATGTAAAGTAAATCAAGTAGAGAAAGTTGTCCTGACATCCTCTTTTGCTGCTATTGGGTATGGCAATGAACAAAAGATATATGATGAGACTGATTGGTCTAATACAGAGTCAACTATAGGTGCTTACGCTAAAAGCAAAACACTAGCTGAGAAGACTGCATGGAATTATGTAGAGGCATTATCTGATGAGGAAAAATTTGATCTGACTGTAATTAATCCTGTAGCAGTTACTGGTCCAATGCTATCAGATGATATTGGAACTTCTAACACACTTCTGGTTCAACTTCTTAATGGTTCAATGGCAGCGTGCCCAAAAATTCATATAGGTTTTGTTGATGTCAGAGATGTGGCAAAAGCCCATATTTTTTCTATGACTTCTGAAACAACTAATGATCAGAGAATTATTTTAAGTGATAAAGAACTGTTCTTTGCTGAAATGGGTAAGGTACTGAAAAGTGCTGGCTTCGAAAAATCTCCAACCAAGGAACTCCCCGATTTTTTAGTCAAAATATTGGCCCTTTTTATAAAAGAACTGGGTGGACTTACAAGATCCTTGGGACGAGTGGTTTATTGTAATAAAGATAAAGCTAAAGACATGTTTGATTGGCAATACATTTCTGCAGAAGATTCAGCTATAGAAGCTGCAAAACAACTTCAGTCGATGGGTCTTATCTCTTAACATGAAAAAAATAACAATAATTCTTTTAATGACTTGCTTTGTGGGTACGCTTTCTGCTCAAGGAAATAATGGAAGGGGCAAATGTATGCAACCATTTGGCATATCCTTTTACTTGGTTGAAGGAGGCTATGAGGATCAGTGGTTAGATTTATATATGCAATGGCACTATCCATTAATGCAATATGCTCTAGACAATGGCACTCTGCTCGAACATAAGCTTTTTGTTCCAGATGGACATAGCATCGAACCAGAATGGACATTTGCAATTTCTTTTTTATTTCCTGAAAAACAGAATTCAAAACCTGCTCCTCTGGATAGAGCAGAATTGATAACTAAACTATTTGGTGATCAGTTAGATGATTATGTAACGGCTGAGAAACGAAGATGGCAGATAACAATTAAACATTGGGATACTGATTTTATTCAACTAGATAAGTCTGAAAAACCCTTATCAGTATATCGACCCTCTCCAGGTGGATGTGATAACTAAAGAGATTTAAAAGAGGTTATGGAAAAGAGAATATCTGTTGCTCCAATGATGGGTCAAACTGACAGACATTTTAGATATATGATTTCTTTGTTAGCCAAAGATGTCAGGCTATACACACCCATGATCCATGCTGATGCTATTGTTTATTCTGACAAAAACTTTATAAAAAATGAAAATCACAATCAGAAAGCAGTGGGTATTCAGATTGCTGGGAGTGATCCTAGTATTGTGTCGTCAGCAGCAAAAATCATTGAACAACACAATTATAATGAAATTAATCTCAATGTGGGTTGCCCAAGTGCAAGAGTTCAGAATTGTTCTGTGGGGGCAACACTCATGAAGGAACCTCAAAGAGTAGCAAAAATAATTGAACAACTTAAAAAAACAACCAATCTGCCGGTTTCAATCAAAACTCGAATAGGAGTTGATAATGAGGACTCTTATCAATTTCTTTACGATTTTGTTAAGCAAACATCCTCAGCAGGTTGTGAGCATTTTATCGTGCATGCCAGAAAAGCTATATTAAAGGGCCTTAATCCTAAAGAAAATAGATCAATTCCCCGATTGAATTATGAACGAGTGGAACAACTTAAAAATGATTTTAGTGACTTAAGGATTGATATAAATGGTGAGGTTAATTCAATAGAGAAGATAGAAAATCATCTTAAAATATTTGACGGGGTAATGATTGGGAGAGAGGCTTGTAAAAATCCATTTTTTCTAGCTGAAGTTCAAGACTCATTTTTCAAAAATTCATCCGATCGGTTAAAACTAAATAAACTTGATTTTGTTGAGAAAATGATTGAGTACGTAAAAAATGAAGTGAAGCAGGGAGTAAGCGCGCACCTTATTACCCGTCATATGACTCAATTGTTAAAAGGGACTCCTGGGGCAAAGCAATGGAGAAACCTTATTGGCAGTGATAAATCTCACAAGAAAGATATTGATACACTACTATTAGAGCTTTCTGATTTCCTAAGTACTAGAGCAGAGATATTAGTCTGATAAATTCTTTAAAGCACTGACAACTTTACGGTGCTCTTCGATGAGCATTTCTGGCATCCGATCACCGTATTCTGAGAAATAGTCTTTAATGCTATCCATTTCTTGAAGCCATTGATTTTGATCAATATTAAACAAATCAGTCATAGACTCATCGGTTATTTCCAGTCCTTTAGTGTCAATATCATTTACATTCGGTAGGAAACCTATCGGTGTTTCTAGTGCTTCTATTTTGTTTTGACATCTCTTTATAATCCATTCAAGCACTCTTAAGTTGTCACCGAAGCCTGGCCAAATAAAACCTTTCTCATTTTTTCTAAACCAGTTCACATGAAAGATTTTTGGCAATCTCTCAGACTGTTCTGAAAAACTAAGCCAATGAGACCAGTAATCTGCAAAGTTATACCCGCAGAAAGGCTTCATTGCCATCGGATCTCTTCTTACTATCCCAACTTCACCTGTTGCGGCTGCAGTGGTTTCAGAGCCAACACTTGCACCTACTAGAACGCCATGTTTCCAGTCTTTTGATTCATATACCAATGGTGCTAGCTCACTTCTTCTGCCACCAAACACGATCGCACAGATTGGAACACCACTTGGTGAATCAGCAAGATTAGAATATTTAGGGTTATTCTTTGCTGAAATCGTAAATCTAGAGTTAGGATGAGCAAATACCCCTTCATTAGCGCTTATTTCTTCGCCTTTCCAATCTATAGTAGGGTTTCCATCTTTTTTTCCTTCCCACCATGGTTCGTTATTGTCAGTGAGGCCTACGTTAGTGAATATGGCATTGGATTGAATGGCTTTGTATGCATTTTCATTGTCATCTTCATTAGTGCCCGGTACAACTCCGAAATATCCTGCTTCGGGATTAATGGCCCAAATTTGTCCAGACTCATCCATATGTAACCATGCAATATCATCACCAATTGTTTTTACTGTCCAACCTTCATAACCCGCTGGTGGTATTAGCATTGCTAAGTTAGTTTTTCCACAAGCTGATGGGAAGGCAGCTGCTACATAGAATTTTTCACCATCAGGGTTTTCAATTTCAACAATAAGCATGTGTTCAGCTAACCAATTTTCTTTTAAGGCTTGCCAACTGGCTATTCTTAGAGCATGACATTTTTTCCCGAGAAGGGCATTGCCTCCATAACCTGAACCAATACTTCTGATTGTTTCTTCTTCTGGGAAGTGCATGATAAAGCGTTTATCAGGGTCTAAGTCACCAATTGAATGAATACCTTTAACAAATTTATTTTCTCTCTCAATTCGCTCAAGAGCTGGTTGTCCCATTCTTGTCATAAGAAACATATTAGCGACAACATAAGGGCTATCAGTGATTTCAACTCCACATCTTGAAAACCTTGAATCAATGGGTCCCATGCAGTAAGGAATCACATACATCGTGCGGTTCGTCATACAATTCTCAAATAGATCATCAAGTTTAGTGTGAGCTTCCTGTGGGTCTAACCAGTTATTATTTGGTCCCGCATCGCTTTTATTATTTGTACAAATAAAGGTTAGATGCTCGACTCTTGCTACATCAGATTGATCAGATCTATGAAGGAAACAGTTAGGAAAGCTTTCCTCATTTAACTTCATCAAATCACCAGAATCCAGCATTTCGCTTATGAAGTTTTCATATTCATCCTGACTACCATTGCACCAATAAATAGAGTCGGGATTGGTTAAAGTAGCAACCTCATTTACCCAATTTTCTAATTCTTTATTGTGCGTACTCATATGCCTAAAACATCTCTATTTTTTATAGTAGATAGTTATTATATCTATGTTTAATCTTGCGTCATTATTTTATTCTTTTATGATGTTTTTGAACCTTAGGTCAAAATATGAATAAATCTTTAGCTATAGACACTTCAACTACTCACTTTACAATTGCTTGTGAAAACAACGGAGTATTTATTGAGTATTCGATGGATAATTGCCTAGATCATGCAAAAGATTTATTCATTAATATCAATAATATATTACAGAAAGCCAAATTGGATATTAAAAGTTTGGACTTTATTACTGTTGGTATTGGTCCCGGACGTTTTTCAGGTCTTAGAGTCGCTGTAAGTGCTGTCCAAGCAATAGCTTATACTCATAATATTAAGGTAATTACTCAGTCCAGTTTATGCAGTATTGCTGCAGTTGCGATAGATCAATTCACCATTGAAAAAATTGCAGTTGCTATGAATGCAGGTAATAACAAAATCTTTTTTGGTTGTTATCATCAGGATGAGGAAAATATTATTGAACCGATTGTTAAGGACAGTCTGATAGAAATAAAAGAATTTGAATTTAATCAGACAGATTTTTATGGAGTGGGAAATGCCTGGACTAAGTATAGTGATCATCTGCAAAATGGTAAGATAATTGTATTAGATGAAGCTGATACTGTTTACCCGGATGCCAGAACAATGATTACCTACGCAAAAAATAGATTTCTAACTGAAGAGCACACAAAACCATTTGATATTCAACCCAATTATTTAATTGATAAGGTCACCAATTGATTGACTACTTTTTAAAGTTGCCTAAAAAAATGAAGTATTTTATTGGTTTTCTATTGTGTTGTGCTCTTATGACCTATGCTCTTTATGCACAATATGTACTTAATCTTGAACCTTGCCCATTGTGTATATTTCAAAGGTTAGCTGTAATTGCAATGGGTATTATTTTTCTATTCTGTTCAATTATTGAACCTAAAAATAAAATTCCCAAATTACTCGTAAGCTTCTTTTTTACTGTCACTGCCTCAACAGGAACAGCAGTAGCATCAAGACATGTTTGGTTACAAAATCTTCCTAGTGATCAAGTACCTGGATGCGGACCTGGTTTAGATTTTATGCTCTCAACTTTTCCATTAGCTGAAGTTCTAGAAATGGTTCTTAGTGGCTCTGGAGAATGTGCAAATGTTGATTGGTCTTTTTTATCTTTGAGTATGCCATCATGGGTCATCATTAGTTTTTTTGTAATGCTTATCTATGCTATGTGGACAAATTACAGAGGATAAGCTGATTTTTAGCTAACTTCCACAGCTTCAAATAGTTTCATTTGGCGCTAAGGTAAGTACTTCATATCCATTATTTGTAACTAAGATAGTATGTTCCCATTGAGCAGATAGTGAATGGTCCTTAGTTACAACTGTCCATTCATCAGAAAGGAGTCTAACAGCGGCTTTCCCACTGTTTATCATTGGCTCTATGGTAAAGGTCATTCCTTCTTTTAATTCAATACCTGTTCCGGGTGTTCCATAGTGAAGTATTTGTGGTTCATCATGATAAATCTCTCCAATACCATGACCACAATATTCTTTAACTACTGAAAAATAATTTTTCTCAGCGTGATTCTGAATCGCATGACCAATATCACCCAATCTATTCCCTGGTTTTACTACCCTGATTCCATTGCAAAGACATTCATAAGCAACTTCAGCAATTCTCTCACCTTGTTTTGTAGTTTTACCTACAAGATACATTCGACTTGTATCACCATGAAAACCATCCTTGATAACAGTTACATCAATATTGATAATATCGCCATGCTTTAATGTTTTTTCATTAGGTATCCCGTGACAAACAACATGATTTACAGATGTACATATTGTTGCTGGGAAACCTTTATAACCAAGATTAGCTGGGATAGTATTTTGGATATTTACTATATAGTCATGGCAAATCTTATCTAATTGTTTTGTAGTCACACCAGGCTTTATATGTTCGCCTATCATAGTAAGAATTTCTGAAGCCAGATGACCTGCAGTCCTCATTTTTTCCTGTTCAATGTTATTTTTTATATTAATAGCCATTCAATTTTCTTTATATTTTCTACCTTTTTATTGTTGCAGAGTGATTATTATGTTATAAATCTCCGGCAATTTTGCATAAAAATCGAACATAAATCGACACATACAATGGGTGCTTATGATAAATCTAAGTTTTGTATGGGGTTTATGGGAGTTTAACCCAATAAAGGATAGAAAATGAAAGAAATATCAATGCGTCAAATGCTTGAAGCTGGCGCTCACTTTGGACATAAAACAAAGTATTGGAACCCTAAAATGGAACCGTATATATACGGAGAAAGGAATGGGATTCATATTATCAATCTAGAAACAACCCTTCCTCAGCTAGAAGAAGCTTGTAACTACATAAAACGATTAGCTTCAGAGTCTGCAACTATATTGTTTGTAGGAACTAAACAATCAATTAAAGATGAAATAAAAAGAGCTGGTACAGAATGTTCCATGCCTTATGTTTCTAATAGATGGTTGGGTGGCACTTTAACGAATAATGCCACAATTTCTAAATCAATTAAAAAAATGGATGATCTAGAAGAATCTTTAAAAGAAGAGAACATATCTGGATTAACAAAAAAAGAGGTCTTAACACTTAGTAGGTCCTATCAAAAATTAGATAAGGGATTAGGCGGTATTAGAGAGATGAAGAAGCTTCCAGACGCACTTTTTATAATAGACGTAAATTATGAGAAAAATGCTGTTCAAGAGGCATTAGTCCTGGGTATTCCTATCGTTGCTGTAGTTGATACAAATTCTTCCCCAGAAGGAATTAATCATGTGATTGCATCAAATGATGACTCAAGATCAACTGCTAAATTTATTATGTCATTAATTATTGAAGCCTATTCGCAGGGTAAAAAGACTGTTCCTCTATTGGAAGAAATTGATGATGAATTCGTTGAAGTTGATAGTGAAGGTAAAATATCACCAACAAAGATAAGGCGTAAGAAAAAAATAATAATAGATAAGAAGCAAGCAATTACTCCAGCTAAGGAGGAACCTAAAGCTGAAGTCGAAGCAGAAGCAGAAGAACCTAAAGCTGAAGTCGAAGCAGAAGCAGAAGAACCTAAAGCTGAAGTCGAAGCAGAAGCAGAAGAACCTAAAGCTGAAGTCGAAGCAGAAGCAGAAGAACCTAAAGCTGAAGTCGAAGCAGAAG
>Ga0257112_10000186_pt1 | contig 26644 bp, 20 predicted proteins | sample LP_taG_5_FD_191565 | JGI IMG/M metagenome (GOLD analysis project Ga0257112, IMG submission 191565) | Marine microbial communities from Northeast Subartic Pacific Ocean, Canada - LP_J_2015_P26_1000m | ecosystem: Environmental > Aquatic > Marine > Oceanic | place: Canada: Northeast Subartic...
CTGCTCGTCGGTAATACTGGCCTGCTCGATAATGTAGTCAAAAACCTGATCTTCCAGTACTGCCGATTCGATCGCGGCCAATTGTTCCTTGTTACCGTAATACCAGTTAATTACATCATCAGGCGACTCATAGGTCGATGCCAATTCCTCGACAGACTCTCGAACTCTGGCTGGTTCTGCCTGTAATTTTTGCTGCTGTATGACTTCTCCTAATACCAAACCCAATATAACACGCCGCCCAGCTTGTTCCTGAAAAGGTTCATCGGGAAGCATAGAAAGATCGACTTCCTTGTTACCGCCCATTTGTTGAAAAGCCTGATTTTTCAATTGTTCAACTTCCGCCATAATAAGAGCTTCCGGGAGAGCGATATCTACCAATTCAATAACAGCATCCACAATTTTGTTTTTGAATTTCTTACGACTTGTTGTTTTCATCTCGCGAGTCATATTGTTGATAATTTCTTCACGAAAGGCACCCTCGCCCCCTCCTTCTACGCCGAAGCTACGAAAAAACTCTTCATCAGCCTCCGGGAGGATTTGTTTGCTCACTGAGTTAAGCGTTATATCAAATTGGACTGCCTGACCTGCTAATTCTTCGTTGTGATACTGTTCAGGAAACTGAAGATCCAAGGTGAATGATTCTCCAATCTTCCGATCTAAAATGCCTTCCTCAAATCCGGGAATCATGCGCCCCGAACCGAGTTCCAGGTTTGTCCCTGTCATTTGACCGCCTTCGAATTCTTCCCCATTTTTCTTACCAACGAAATCGATATTAACCATATCGTTTTCCTGAGCTGCTCGGTCAACTTTCTCCCAGGTCTGCCGCTGGTGACGCAGAGTTTCAATCATTTCGTCCACATCAGAATCACCTATTTCTGCATGGAGCGTAACCACCTCAATCTTAGAAAAATCCGGTAATTCAACTTCAGGATAAACTTCAAACACTGCTGAAAACTCGAAGTCTTCCCCTTCCCTCAAATTTCCAGCCTCAATCTGTGGCTGACCAGCAGGTTTCAAACTTTCCTGGTTCAGAGCTTCGAAGTAACTCTGATTCATTAATTCGCCAATAACTTCCTGCCGCACACCTTCCCCAAATTTACTCTTTACAACCTTGAAGGGAACTTTCCCTTTTCTAAATCCTTTAAGCTGGATAGTCTTTGCTGTTTCTTGTAGTCGCGCATTCACTGCCGTTTCGACCCTTTCACCGGGTATGGCTATGGTCATTTTCCGTTTTAATCCTTCGTTAGTTTCAATAGAAACTTGCATTTAGAGCCTCTTCATTCACAGACTACTCTGGCCCATGAGTTGTTAGTTGAAAAATGGTGGTGCTATTAAACAGCAAAGATTCAAGGTGAATGGGTATAATGCCGAAAAATGGATACTGATTAGTAAAAAAATTCAATGAGTTATTGCGCTTCAGTCAGACCGCGAAGTGCGCGATTTTCCCATATAGATATATCAACTTCAATCCATGGGTCAGTAGCAGGAAAGAAAGGAAAAGTGAGCTGTCGGCGTTTTTAAATGAATTTTCTCAGCTAGAAATTATTACTAATCAAATTTTATAGAATGAGATCGGGAAAAACCTTAATAATTACACTTGCACACGATGATACAACGACAGCAAATTACCGGCGTCATACTAGCTGGCGGGAAATCATCACGAATGGGTTTTTGTGACAAGGCCCTCATCAGATTAGGTGGCATTCCTCTGATTGAGCATGTCATCAGAAATAGTAGTAACCAAGTAGGCCAACTGGTAATTAGCGCGAATCGAAATCCTGAAAAGTTTGAATACCTAGAACTGCCTCTAATTCCAGATATCAAACAGGCCTATGCTGGTCCATTGGTGGGAATTTTAAGCGCGATGTACTGGATGATATCCGCGGGGAAAAGTCCTGACTCAACTTATTTAGCATGCTTCCCAGCTGATGTACCTTGGTTTCCCGACATTTTGATAAAACAGCTAACACGAGCATTAGAAACCCAATGCAAACGGGTAGCATGGAGTGAAGGCCGCGGGCAAACGCAACCTCTATTTTCACTATGGTCTCTCGAGACTCTGCCCGTTATTGAGCAAGCCGTCGCAAATGGCCAGTTCGGACCGAAATTAATTATGCCATTAATTGATAATGTACTAGTAAAATTCAAAAATACTGACCATCGGCATTTTTTAAACATTAATACGAAAAAATCACTCCAGGTAGCCGAAAATTTCACCGAAACATGAAATATTTTTGATTTTTATTGGAACCAATTTTTTTTTATTCGTTTAAAAACATTTCCTATCCCATTGTTTTAAAAAGAAAAACAATGACCCTCATGTTTCAAAAAGAATCGATATCTTATTGAATTAGTTGCATTATTTTTATTGTTTAAAATATGTACAACCCACTTTATTCAAGAGAGGTGGCATATTTTTTGCGCTCTTTAAATATTAATTCGTTACGATTATGTTACTAGTACTCGCTAGCTTAGGGTTACACACTGATTTTACAGTCAGAGCTGATAACTCATTAGCTGCAACCTTAAGCTAGCGGAGACCAATTCTGCTTGAGGGATTCACAGCTCTTATTCTTTCTTTTGAAATACTAGAGAAGTAGAGTTTATGCAATAGCGTAATCCGCTTTCTGGTGGGCCATCGGGAAATACGTGGCCAAGATGAGAATCACATTTTCTGCATACCACCTCGGTCCGAATCATGCCGTAAGAATGGTCCGCTATCTCGGTAATATCGTTTTCAGAGGAGGGCCTGTAAAAACTCGGCCAGCCCGATTCTGAATCATATTTAGCTTCAGATGAAAAAAGAGGCTCTCCACAAGCTCCACAGTGATACATGCCCTGATCCTTTAAATTCCAGTACTTACCACTAAACGCAGGCTCAGTACCCTTCTCTCTGAGCACATGGTAGCTCTCCGCCTCCAATTCTTCGCGCCACTGGGATTCGCTTTTTGTGACCTTGTTCGTCGTATCAGAATTTTTTGTCATTGCTTACAATCACCATTTCATGTCTAACATAACTTATTGTAGAATATGGACTTTCAAGCCTGAAGTGTTGCGCTTAATACTTCGCTCTTTCGTTTAGTCACTATTCCGTTAACCCAAGATTTTATCGGAATCGAAAAACAGTTACATCATCTCCTGCAAAGCCGACAACTCTATTATGAAACAGATAGAACCCGTAACAGCAATCAGTCCCGATAACATTGAGCAATCTCATAAGCTCGATAATATTTGCTACGATATTCGTGGTCCAGCTCTAGAAGAAGCAAAAAAGCTAGAAGACGAAGGCCACCAGATATTGAGACTCAATATAGGTAACCCAGCTGCTTTCGGCTTCAATGCCCCAGACGAAATCCTGATTGATGTTGTCCAGAATCTTCATTATGCGCAAGGCTACAGCGACTCCAAAGGCCTATATTCAGCTCGCAAGGCCATCATGCAAGAATGCCAGAGATTACAAATCAACAATGTCAATATCGAAGATATATACCTGGGCAACGGCGTAAGCGAACTGATCACCATAGCGATGCAAGCGCTGCTTAACGATAACGATGAAGTATTGATCCCAGCTCCTGATTACCCACTATGGACCGCGGCGGTAAGTTTAAGTGGTGGGAAACCAATACATTATTTGTGTGATGAACAGGCGGATTGGTACCCTTCAATTACAGACATCGAATCAAAAATTACAGGCCGCACTCGGGCCTTGGTTATCATTAATCCGAACAACCCAACGGGCGCTGTCTACAGCCGAGAAATTTTGTTAGATCTTGTTGACCTGGCTCGTAAGCACAAACTAATCCTATTTGCCGATGAAATCTATAGCAAGATTGTGTACGACGATTCCAAGTTTATTCCAGCGGCTTCTCTGTGTGACGACCTCTTTATTGTCACCTTTAACGGTTTATCAAAATCCTATCGACTGGCGGGATTTCGTTCCGGTTGGATGATTTTAAGCGGGTCCAAGAATGGTGCTGAGAGCTATATTGATGGCCTCGAAGTTCTCACCAATATGCGCTTATGCGCAAATGTACCAGCTCAGCTCGCTGTGCAAACTGCGTTGGGTGGTCATCAGAGTATTAACGAGTTTGTCTTGCCCGGAGGGCGGCTCCGACAGCAACGAGATTTGTCTTGGGAGTTGTTAAACCAGATTCCGGGTTTGACCTGTGTCAAACCTACAGGGGCGATCTATATGTTCCCTCGACTGGACCCAGCTGTGTATAAAATCGAAGATGATTTGGCTCTGGTAATGGATATTCTCCACCAGGAAAAAATCCTTGTAGTACAGGGGAGCGCTTTCAATGTTGGTGACAAGCAGCACTTACGTCTGGTATTTCTGCCCAATGAAGATGAGCTTAAGAAAGCAATTGGGAAGATTGATCGCTTATTAGCAAATTACCGAACCACTTAATAAAACTTAACCCCCAAAACTTGCAGTACGGCCCGCTGCATTTCTGTTAGATTGGTTCCTGGTAGCATTATCTTATTGAATTCTCTTCGACCTACCATGTTGCGGCGAAGCTGATCAAAAGCATCAGCAACATTTTCATGCTTGTGGGATTCTTTGAATTTTTCACTAAGGCTGCATAATGGAAAGAGTTCCAATACGATTGCCCATGGATCTTCTTTTAAATTACCAGTTATCTTAACTTCCTTATCTTTCTCGCATATAGTTTGACTTTGTACTGGCAAACCGAATTTTTTCTGAATTTGCTCAAAAATACGTACCATCGCAGTTCTTTTCGCTTCCATGCTATATCCGGCAATATGTGGTGTTGCAATATCCACCCTTTGAACTAAAGCAGAATTGGTAACTGGCTCGTTTTCCCAAACATCGACGATACAGGTAAGATCGGATCGCTGATTCAAAAGCTCCACCAGGGCATTTTCATCAACTACAGACCCCCGGCAGGTATTTATCAGTAGAGCCGACTGGGGTAATGCCGATAAACGCTCAAAATTTAGCAGCCCATAGGTTGCATGCTCGTTGTCTTTAGTCAGTGGTACATGCAAGGAAACTACGTCGCATTGCATTATTGCTTCTATGGGGCAGTATTTCTCGAGCGCAGGAACAGTAACCGAATCTTGCAAGGGAGGGTCGCAAATAAGCACTTCAACATTTAATCGTCTTAACTTCTCCGCAAATAATCCACCTACATGGCCTCCCCCTACAATACCCACTTTGCAATCTTTCAGGACGAAAGATTTCATTTTGATGCAGTAAGCGAGAGCGGCAAAACAATAGTCTACTACTGCGTTGGCATTACTGCCCTTAGCATCAGCAAAGGCTATACCTTTATTTTCCAGATAAGTATTATCAATGTGGTCGGCACCACTCGTGAACGTACCTACAAATTTGATACTGGAAGCTTCTAAAAGATCAGCGTCTACCCGTGTAATAGATCGTACTAGCAGGGCTTCCGCATCTTTCAAGTGACTCTTATTAAGTTCTCGTCCCGGAACAAGTACCAGCTCGCCGATTCTCTCAAAAGTCGTCTGCACGCCATACAAATTGGTATCTGCAACTATCTTCATAGGAAATTTACTGTTTGCTAACTCGATGAGCTAAAGTCATTAGCCGCTCCCGGTCTCGCGTCCTGAATTTGTAATTCATGAGAAAATCACCAAACAAACCTTTGTTCATTCGTTCCGGCTTTAACTCTTCTAACACGACGTGGCCAAATGACTCTTCTGGATCCTCAACATTGCAAACAATAGTCGCTAGAACTTTGCTTAGCTTCGATAGTTCACAGTGCTCCCTCAGTAACTCTGTTAAGCGCCCAGCCCCGCGGATAGGTAAATTTCTTACTTTATCGAGATTCCCATAGATAGCTTCCAGTGATGGAAATCTATTCAATAGCTCCTTAGCTTTTACCGGCCCAACCCCTGGAATACCGCTAATGCAATCGACCGAATCACCACTGAGCCCTAGATAATCTGGAAACTGTTCCGGGAAAATACCGAACTCGTCTACGACGTTAGCACGGAATCGCTTACGATTGTTACCATAGTCCCATAAGCAATCAGCTTCTTTTTGCAGCAATTGAACAAGATCTTTATCGCGCGAAATAATGTAGACATCACAATCGCTTTCTGCGCGAACCCTATTCGCAATTGTGCCTATAATATCGTCTCCTTCGTATACTTTACTCACAAAAGATGCCAGCCCTATTATGGAACAGAACTCACTACACCCTGTTAACTGTATTGCAAGGTTTTCATCGGGTAATTCACGGTTCGACTTATAATTTCCGCAGAGCTTGTGTCGGAATCCACAAAACAAACTTGCATCGTGCGCAATGGCCACATGATTAGGTTGAACACGGCGCATAAACTGGAACAGGAAACTCATGAATCCATACAACGCGCTTAAATCTTCTCCATTTTCATCATAGCACTCGACGTAAGGGGAGAAATGGGCTCTGAAAATATAAATAGAAGCGTCTATCAAGTAGACTGGGCCCGGAGTTAGCAAATGACTCACTGACCTGTATCCTTTAGTCAGGTTTTTTTTTAATTATGTAGAAGTACTCTTCATCTTTTTTCCCGGTTTCTAATAATTCATGTCCAAGATAAAGACAAAACTTTGGAATATCTCGAGTTGTTGACGGATCGGTGGCCCTTAATTTCAAAAATTCTCCAGGGCTTAAGTCTCGAATTTTGTTGTGCAATAGCATTACTGGCTCCGGACAGTATAACCCCGTTGCATCTAGTTCTTGATTTAGCGCTACGCCATCCCTTTGCTTTACTTTTTTATTCAAATTCGCCGGTATTCTCTCAGAGGTCACTTAATGGGAAACAAATTGCAGGTTTCTGTCTCGGTATCAAAGTTTATCTTAATCTCTCCTTGCAGTAACTGCTGATGAATTTGTTCTATTTTTTGTTCAAATGTATATTCTGTTACACCATATTCTGTACCTTCACGGGTAATATATTCCTCAATTATGGCCCTGAGAGCTTCTTCCGAAAGTTTGGTATAAGGGATTAACATTATTTACTGTGATCTTAGAATCCCACTTAGACCGCCAAGCAGACAGTAAAACACCTAAACTAGCTCTGCCACATCCAGGCGGCGCTTAAGCTCTCGCTCTATATGCAGATCCCGGAAAGGAAAAAGACCGACATCTGCCAGCTGGGAGAGAGAAACGTTGGTAATACTGCGAAATATTGACTCTATTCGACCTGGGTTCTTTTTATCCCATTGTCGTAGCATAGACTTGATAGACTGTCGTTTAAGATGGTTTTGGCTTCCACACAGGTCACAAGGAATTATCGGAAAGTTCATAAGTTTGGCATAACGATCAATCTCCAATTCCTTGCAATAGGCAAGCGGCCGAATAACTATATTACGCTTGTCATCACTCAACAGCTTTGGAGGCATTGCACTGAGATTCCCTCCATAAAACATATTAAGAAAAAGTGTTTCTACTATATCGTCACGATGATGGCCCAGAGCAATTTTGTCGGCTCCTAAAGATTCAGCGTAGTTATACAGAATGCCACGACGCAATCTCGAGCAGAGCCCGCAATATGTTTTCCCTTCCGGTATCTTTTTCTTAACTATTGAATATGTATCCTGTTCAATAATTTTGTAATCAATTTGTAATTCTTCTAAATATTGGGGTAATACATGCTCAGGGAATCCAGGCTGTTTCTGGTCAAGATTCACTGCGTGAATCCGAAACTTAATCGGCGCATATTTTTGCAAGCTCTGAAGGATATTTAAAAGGGTATAAGAATCTTTTCCCCCAGAAATGCACACCATTACCAAATCACCATCCTCGATCATATTGAAATCAACAATGGCACGCCCAACATCTCGCCGCAGATTTTTTTGGCTCCTGTTAAGCTCAAACTGATCTTTTTTTATAGTCACGCAAATCTCCGTAGGCTGGAAATTAAATCCGCTCCAAGACTGTCGCTATACCCTGACCTAGCCCGATACACATAGTGGCAAGGCCCAAGTCCACATCCTTTTCCTCCATATTATTGAGCAGAGTGGTTGTAATCCGGGTACCAGAACAACCAAGAGGATGACCAAGTGCGATTGCCCCTCCCTTGAGGTTTACTTTGTCGTCGACGACGTCTAGTAATTCAAGATCTTTCAGCACCGGAAGCGATTGAGCGGCAAAAGCTTCATTCAACTCTACACAGTCAATATCGTTTATAGTTAAACCAGCTTTCCTAAGCGCTTTCTGAGATGCAGGAACAGGACCATATCCCATAATAGAGGGATCCACACCAGCATAAGCCATAGACCTAACTCGAGCTCTGATCTTCAGATTCAACGACCGCGCTCTTTCAGCCGAAACCAACAGCATGGCTGAAGCTCCGTCTGCAATCTGAGAGGAGGTTCCCGCGGTGACAGTTCCATTAGCAGGATCGAACACTGGCCGTAATTGAGCAAGACTTTCCAAGGTAGTCTCAGCCCGAATAGTTTCGTCATGCTCTATAAGAGTTTTAAAACCCTCGCCGTTGTGTCCCTCAATTGGCGCTATTTCATTTTCAAATCCACCAGAACCACGGGCCTGATCGGCAAGCTTATGGGAGCGTACCGCAAATTCGTCCTGTAGTTCGCGGCTGATACCGTGCATTTTAGCGAGCACTTCAGCGGTTACTCCCATCATCCAAGAAGCTTTGGCGATATGCTTTGACGCTTTTGGATTGGGTATTAACCCATGTGTCATTGTTACGTGCCCCATATGTTCGACACCACCTACAATAAACTGGTCACCATTGTCACTCTGAATTGCGGTGGCCGCTGTATGCAGAGCCGACATGGAAGAACCGCACAGCCGGTTTACTGTCTGACCACAAGTTGAATGAGGTAATACCGACATCAAGACAGCATTTCGCGCAATATTCCAACCTTGTTCAAGAGTCTGATTAACGCAGCCCCAGATAACATCTTCCATTTCCTCGGCTTTAACAGATGGATTTCGCTCTACTAGGATATCGATAAGTCGGGCCGAAAGCTCTTCAGCGCGCACATTCCTGAATGCGCCTTCCTTGGAGCGAGCCATTGGCGTCCTGATTCCATCGACAATCACAGCATCTCTATCATTCAAATTCATCCTTTTCTCCCTAGCTTTATACGTAGTAGGTTTCGCCAGCGGCTGCCTTAGCTCGCATTTGTTCGGTAGGCTTATAGATTTCACCAAGCTCACTATATTTATCCGCCTTTTCACAGAAAGCAGCGATGCCTAGACTGTCTATATAACGCAAGGCACCACCTCGAAATGTCGGGAATCCTAGACCTAAAACCAAACCCATATCCGCTTCGATCGGTGTTTCAACGATACCATCTTCTAGGCATCGCACCGTTTCCAGGCACATTGCTAACATCATCTGCTCAATAATTTTCTCATCACTGTAATTGCTTGAAGCAGACTGAGCTCCAGCTATTAGTGAGCCTACTTCTGGGTTTTGTAGTTTCTTTGGCTTACCTCGTTTGTCAGGTTCATAAAGATAAAAGCCTTTACCCGTTTTCTGCCCGAAATATTTCCTTTCATAAAGCCTGTCGATAGCACTATCAAATGTTATGATCATACGCTCGAAACCTGCCGCCATTACTTCCTGACAATGAACGGCGGTATCAATTCCGATCACATCCAGAAGATACGCCGGACCCATCGGCCACCCAAAAGCTTCCAATGCATTGTCAATCTGGCGAAAGTCTGCACCTTCGTGAATTAATTGGGAAAAAGCACCAAAGTAGGGGAACAAAATGCGGTTCACGAGAAATCCGGGGCAGTTGTTTACTACGATCGGCGTTTTACCCATCTTCCTCGCATAAGCAACAGCAGTCGCGACAGTCGTCTCACTGCTGCGGGCACCACGTATTACCTCTACTAAAGGCATAGCTGATACTGGATTGAAAAAGTGCATCCCGCAAAAATTTTCCGGCCGTTTAAGAGATATTGCTAGTTCATCCACCGAGATAGTCGAAGTATTGGTAGCGATAATGGTGTCGTTACGGACCTGTTCCTCAAGTTCAGACAGTACCTTTTTCTTTAAATTTGTATTTTCGATAACGGCTTCCACCACAATATCGACCCTATCAAAACCCTCATAGGTTAAAGTAGGTTGGATATTGGAAATCAGGTTGACCATCCTGGCGGAATCCATTTTCCCTCGAGACACCTGTTTATTTGCCAATTTATACGCCTCACTCATACCCAGATCGATTCCTTCCTGAACAATATCTTTCATAAGGATAGGGGTGGCTTTTAATGCTGATTGGTAGGCAATACCACCACCCATTATGCCAGCCCCTAGCACGGCTGCCTGTCTGATTTCTATTGCACTGGCAATAAGTTTTTTGCTTTTGCCGGACAAGAACTGGTCATTGAGAAACATCTGTACTAAGTTGGCCGCAACCTTAGACTTGGCAAGCTTTACAAAGCCCTTGTGCTCAGCCTCCAATGCTCCCGCCCTATCCAGAGTCGCAGCATTCTTCATCACTTGTATGGCGGTAACTGGCGCTGGATAATGAATACCTGCCTTTCTGCCCACTATCCCCTTTGCCGAGTCAAAAGCTACATTCATTTCAATCGGCGTAAGGGTCAATGCAGAAGTTTTGCGTTGACGTATTTTTTTATAGTCAAATTTACCCTCATTGCATTGTTGAATGAGAGTCACTGCCGCCTCCAATAACTTTTCTTCTTCTACAATTGCATCTAATAAACCTTCTTCGAAAGCTTGTTGAGATTTAATGTGGGAACCACTACTTATCCATTGATTTGCGTTATCAGCACCTATCAACCTTGGCATGCGCACGGTACCTCCAAATCCCGGAAGGATACCAAGCCGAACCTCTGGGAAGCCCACCACTGCGCCGCTAGTACCAATTCGATAGTCCGTGCAAATTGCCATTTCAAATCCGCCGCCGAGCGCGAAACCGTTTATGAGGCTTACTGTGGGGACTGGTAAGTCTTCGATATCATTAAATATTTTGTTGCCATCCTCCAACCAATCCATTATCTGATCTTCAGATTCACTGAATTTCGCAATAAATTCAGTAATGTCAGCTCCCACAATAAAGGCAGACTTGGCACTGGAAAAAATCACACCTTTTATATTAGTATTTTGAAGTTTAGCTACTGCTGCCTGCAGTTCTTCCAAAGTCTGCTGGTTGAACTTATTAACCGAGGATCCTTCCAAATCAAAGACTAGATGAGCGACGCGAGATGGTAACAAATCCACTGTTAACGCCTTGCCTTGATAAATCATCTTGCTCTCCAATTAGTTTCAGTTATAGCCTGTTACTTAGGGGGCCGCATTATACCTTTGGCCCAGATGATTAAGAAGACTCGGGTACAGCTAGCCCCTGATGATTTGAGGTATCATTTGTAGCATTAAGGTATCCTCGGGGAGAAAGCCAGTGAGAGCATTACTCATAACTCTGTTGCTGCTTACGAGCATAGCGCGGGAAAGCTTAGCCGCGGAAAATGGCGTGATAATTCTTTATCACCACGTAGCCACCAATACACCTTCCTCAACTAGCATCTCTCCGGATGATTTCAGAGCACACCTTGAATACTTGCGCGATAATCAATTTAACGTAATTCGGCTAGATTCACTCATTGAAAACTTAAAAAACAATCGCCAGCTTCCAGATCGGGCTGTTTCTATCACGTTTGATGATGGATATTTATCCATATATGAAGAGGCTTTTCCTCTACTTCAATCCTTTGATTTTCCGTTTGCGTTATTCGTGAGCTCCGATCCACTCAATCGTAACCAGGTAAATTACATGAGCTGGGAACAGGTGAGGGAAATGTCCGAAGCCGGTGCTCTTGTTGCTAACCATATGGTAGAGCACCCTTATATGCTCAATCGATTCGATGGTGAGGGACAGGAACAGTGGCTAGAGCGTCAGCGCGCCGAATTACTGGTAGCGGAAGAAACAATTACCCGAGAAACCGGTCAATCACATCGATACTTGGCTTACCCCTACGGCGAATTTAATCCGGCAATCAAGTTGATGCTTGCAGAACTTGATTTCATAGGACTAGCACAAAATTCCGGAGCAGTCGGGTTTAATTCAGATTTTCTCGCCCTGCCTCGCTATCCTCTAGCTAGCATTTACGCGAACCTGGACACGGCCAGCACAAAGTTTGATACCAAGGCTTTTAACGTAATGCTGGTAAGCCCGAAATCTCCAGTGGTCACCGTTCGGAACCCCTCTGTTACGTTGCAATTCGGTCCCGGTAACTACAGCTTTTCGCAGATAGCATGTTTCGCCAACAATCAGCCTATTCCAATGAACTGGCTGGATCGAGAAGCAGGTCTGGTAGAACTGGTTCCTGATCAGGAATACAGTGGAAGACGCTGGCGATATATTTGCACAGCTCCGGATCCAGGAACTAACAGCTACTATTGGTACTCAGTTCAATGGATACATTCGGAAAACTAGAAGTTTCTAACCGTCATCTCTCAAGAGAAGATTATTCTGGATAATTAGGTTTTGAAGCTCATCCACGTAAATATCACCACGTTCCGAATATCGATCCAGCCCATACGCCAACCTCACTGGGTCAAGCTCCCCTTGGCGCTGACGCATGCCTGCCCGCACTTCTCTTAGATATCGATAGGAGGGATGGCTGTTAATATTTAAAAAATAGGCTTTAACCGAGCTTTCCACCGATTGAAAGTTTTTTACTTCGTGTGTTGCCCCCTTGCGGCGTTCAGCTGGGACCATTCCGCACCCTTCTTTATAACACCATTGGCCGAATACATTATTGCCTTCCAGCGCAAATCGGGATGTTCCCCACGCAGACTCATTAGCTGCTTGCGCTAGAGCTAGCGAAACTGGTATGACGTCAACGCGCAGCATAAGCTCATTTATGATGTCGTTGTCGCTGTTGAATTGCTCCAATTTTATGCGATAGATATCGGCAAGATCTGACACCCACTGCTTCTCGGTAGGGCTAAAGGTAAAGCCACTATTTGAAATATCTGCATAGGATTTTAATTCTTTGCGTAGAGTTGTAATTCCGAAGTTTTCCGCAACAATAAAGCCTTGTAGGTAATCCAAAAACTGTTGCTTCTTTAACTCGACACTTTGTATTGAGGTGAAATCCGGGAACACAACCACAGGAACCTGATCTTTGTCAGGCACGGGATTAGTGATGTCAGTGGGATTTAAAAATTTTAAAACTACAATTAAGCTGACAATAGCCGTGAGCAGCCCAGCGGGAGCCAGCAAACTGCGTGCGCGAAAATCGTTAAGTAAACCCTTCATAGCAAGACTAACAATAACCACCTATTTCGCTGGTCGTGTGATTTTTTACCCGGAACCCTAGACTTACTCTTCACCGTCTTTTCTAAAAATAAAATATAAGCCCATCTATATGATATATATAAACATAAATTCAAGTTGTCATTGAGAACCAAAGCCAATTCAAGTCTATATCGACCGAATTCAGCATAACACAAGTCATAATATTTCAGCATTCAGATCACCTGAATGCGCGGAATGACCATACCAAAAACAGAATCATCGCAAATGGAAGTGTATGAAATTATAAAATGAATAGTTATTAAATCTCTGAATTTTTATTCCTCCCCGATTGTACTTCCACCTTGGCAGTCTGGCGACACAGGAATATTACCTTGTTGCTTTTTCCATTCGGCCGGCGAATACAAATGCAAAGCCAAAGCATGTACACCGCTGCTCAACTCTTCAGATAGAAGCGCATATATACATTGGTGGCGCTTTACGCGAGAGAGCTCTCTGAAAGATTGGCATACTACGGTCAGCTTGAAGTGTGAGTCTGTCGCTGATCCGCCATGCATGTGACTTTCATTTTCAATCCTCAGTACAGTAGGCGTGAGATTTTTCTCAATTTTTGAATGGATTATTGATTCGGTGATTGACCGTTGTTCCATATTCGATGCTCTATTTTATTTGTATTTGATTACAATGTAGCCATAGCCAGATTATAACGCGACGATAGATTGCATCGTAGTGGAGATTGAATTTAAGTGTCGCTAAACTGCAGTCCGCTATTATTTCAAGAAGGTCTTTTAATGAGCATTTCATGGTACCCGGGGCATATGCACAAAAACCGTAAGGCATTAGTTAAGCTATTGCGGGAAGTGATTGCTGTCATAGAAGTACTGGATGCTCGGGCGCCTAACGCCACTGCTAATCCTATGCTAGCAGAGGTTTGTGGGAACAAGCCTCGTATCAAGGTGCTCTGCAAAGCTGATCTAGCTAACCCACAAGCTACTGCTAAATGGCAGGAATACCTGAACAATCAACCAAACATGACATGCCTTATTAGCGAATTCGAAAACTCAACAATAAAAAGGGAGCTACTGCAAAAGGCTAGGCATGTAATCAGAGGAAACAATGAAAATAAAGAGATAAAGCACGAGCTTGCCATCATCGGCATTCCCAATGTTGGAAAATCAACGTTGCTAAATAAATTAGCAAACCGAAAACTTGCTAAAACTGGTAATGAGCCGGCTTTGACCCGCACCCAGCTGCGCATAAATTTGGATGACATTTGGTACGTGATCGATACGCCGGGAATCATGTGGCCAAAGCTAGAAGATCAGGAAGGAGCCCGAATACTCGCAATGCTTGGCAGCATTCGGAATACAGCATACGAAGTGGAAGAAATTGGTTGGTTTGCTTCGGAACTATTACTAAAATGCTTCAGAAAACCGTTAGCAGAGCGTTATAAATTACCCGAAGACGTGGTATCTCCAAACCAGCTATTACTGTATATAGCGCAAACCAGAAGTGGCCTCGACAAGGGTGGCAAACCCGACTTCCACAAAGCATCTGAAGTATTACTAAATGATATTCGCTCAGGTAAACTAGGCCCCTTAAGTTTGGAACACGCTCCAGACTAGCTCCGCGCCTATGGCAAGGCTGGTTGGAAACATTAGCCAAAAAAATAGCTAAAAACATTAAATGACTATGGTAAACACACCTATTCTCGAACGCTCCGAGCCTACAATTAGTCAGGTTCCTTCCGGCGCACATTCTGCTTTCAAATGGCATTGCAGTGAACAAATTTCATCACTGAATATCGTGATGGAAAAATATGTTCATACGGTTACTGGCGCGATTCATTACCATATGGCCAGTACTAATAATGAGAATGTGTTTCTGGTCGCCTTTAGAACACTGCCGACTGACTCCACTGGCATAGCACATATTTTGGAGCACACCGTGCTGTGCGGAAGCGAGAAATATCCAGTCAGGGATCCATTCTTTATGATGATTCGTCGCTCGTTGAATACATTTATGAATGCTTTCACCAGCAGCGATTGGACAGCCTACCCATTTGCCAGCAAAAATCGGAAAGACTTTAATAACCTTTTAAATGTGTACCTAGATGCGGCTTTTTTTTCACGACTACATGAACTGGATTTCGCACAGGAAGGTCATCGTCTTGAGTTTGCGGAACCCGATAACCCGGCCAGTGAATTGCAATACAAAGGCGTCGTCTATAACGAGATGAAAGGAGCCATGAGTTCCGCAGATAGCGTTTTATGGCAAACCATGAGTAAGCACCTTTTTCCTACAACTACCTACCATTACAACAGTGGTGGTGAACCGGATCATATCCCCAACCTAACTTATGAAGAACTGATCAGTTTCTATGAAAATCACTATCACCCGAGCAACGCCGTATTTATGACTTATGGCGATATTCCTGCCTGTGAACACCACCAGGCATTTGAAGAGCTTGCATTATCCCGCTTCGAACGCCTCGATACTAATATCGGAGTTGGAGATGAAATACGCTACCCGGCTCCTATTAAGGTCGAAGAAGCCTATGCCTCAGATGATGACAACCCTGACAAATGTCATGTTGTTATCGGATGGCTACTCGGGAAAAGCACTAACCTGTCTGAGCTATTCAGGTACCAGCTACTCTCCAGTGTGTTGCTCGACAATAGCGGGAGTCCATTATTAAAAGCACTGGAAACCTCCGAGCTCGGAAGTGCGCCTTCCGGTATATGCGGGCTCGAAGACTCCAATCGAGAAGTGAGCTTTATAGCTGGTCTTGAAGGCTGCGCTTTTTCAGTGCGCGATAAAGTGGAAGCTCTGGTACTCGATACATTGCAGAGCTTGACAGACCAAAGCCTACCGCAAGAACAGGTTGAAGCGGCACTGCATCAGTTAGAGTTGAGTCAGCGGGAAATTTCTGGTGACAGTTACCCCTATGGGTTACAACTGATTCTTACCGGGCTATCCACAGCGGTGCATCGGGGTGATCCTATCAAGTTATTGAACATCGACCAGGCGTTAGCAGACTTACGCGAAGCAATCAAAGACAAGCAGTTTATCCCGAATCTCGTTAAGGAGCAGTTATTAGATAATCCCCATCGGGTTTCACTGACCCTTAAGCCCAACCGCAAATTAGAAAAACAAAAAATAAACGCTGAAAAGAAAACGCTTGAAGATATTAAATCTTCATTATCCGCATCGGGGGTTGATCAGATAATTCAACAGGCCAAGATACTTGCCGCCCGGCAGTTACAAGAAGATGATTCTAATTTGCTACCCAAAGTAACTTTGTCAGATGTACCAACCAAAATAAGTGAGCCTGCTCGTGAAGATGAGGCGCTCGGGTGCTCCAGCTTACCTGTTTCCTTCTATGGCCAAGGCACAAATGGGCTCAGCTATCAGCAAGTGGTCGTGGAATTACCTTTATTGAGCCCGGAACTTTTGGAAATCCTACCTCTTTATACAAGTTGTTTAAGTGAATTCGGTATCGGGGAAAAGAGCTATGAAGAAGTACAGGCCTGGCAGGCACAGGTAAGCGGGGGAATCAATTGCTTTAGCAGTATTCGGAGCAGTCTGGACGATGTCCAGCAAACTAGAGCTTTGTTGACCTTTTCCTCAAAATCTCTTGCAAACAACCACAGTAAAATGTCAGACCTGCTCTTTGAAACGATTTCGTCTGTCCGGTTTAACGAGGAACAGCGTCTGAAAGAGCTCATCGAGCAACTGTTTACTCGAAAAAAAGCCAGCATCACCGGACAAGGTCACAGCCTAGCAATGATTCTGGCTTCCAGTAAGATGAGTGCCACTTCTCACCTAGCGCATAATTTTGGGGGTCTTGAAGGGATTCGTCGGCTAGAAAAACTGCACGATCAACTCGAGTTAAGGGAAACTAGAACACACCTATTTTTACAACTTGCGCGCCTTCATGAAAAGGTGTGCTCCGTTCCCCGCCAGTTCTTGCTTATTGGTGAGCCAGAGCTCAAAAGCGCCCTGATTCAAGACATCGATAAAGCCTGGTCTGGTTCGAAGTGCCCAAAACGTAGCTCTATTTTTAGCTTAGCTCCACTCAGGGAGCAAGTAACTGAAGTTTGGACCACGTCAACACAGGTAAATTTTTGTGCAAAAGCATATCCTACGGTACCTTCCACACACGAAGATAATGCATTGCTTCATGTCCTTGCCGGCTTTATGCGAAATGGCTACTTACATCGCACTATCAGAGAACAAGGCGGTGCTTATGGTGGCGGCGCTGGTCAGGACTCAAATTCGGCCTCTTTTAGATTTTTCTCTTATCGTGACCCAAGGCTGCAAGCAACGCTGGATGACTTTGACCACGCCGTTGAATGGGTTGTCTCCGGAAAACACCAAGGTCACCAGCTTGAAGAGGCAATACTCGGAATAATTGCGTCCATGGATAAGCCCTCGTCACCTGCCGGAGAAGCGAAACAGGCGTTCTACAACAATTTGTTCGGGAGCAACATAGAACATAGAATGACATTCAGACACCGGGTATTGGCAACGACGCTTGAGGATCTGAGAAACGTAGCATGTCGCTATTTCAACCCCGATAAAGCAAGCATTGGTGTCATCACTAATAAAGGAGCAACGGATTCTTTATCAAAATTAGGGTTCAAAGTAGTAGATTTATAGAAAATCGAAATATTGACTGTGTTTTCTTAATTGTTTTTAAATTCATGGAAATAGTCCAAAACCTGGAGCTTAAGGGAACTTTACCCTTCGGTCACAGTCTCAATCACTGTAGATAGATGTTGTAAAAAGTTGTAATTTTTGTTCCATTTATCTCTCCCTTGATAGTGTGTTAAACCCAACAACGCGAGTTGTTGGGTTTTTTTTGCCTGGAATTCATACAATATCCTAGCAACAGCCCGCCCTGGACTTCAATGTCAATTTTGAATAAATTCCGTGAAAAATTAGCAGAATTCGAATTCTCTCCTCGGGCTTAATATGCGGTTGCATCCCACGTTCTCCTGCCCTCTCTTGCCATAAATTACTTACAATTGGCCGACATTTCTCTATACTGGGCCCGCCAATAATACTGGGCTCCTTCAGGAGTGATGCGACGGCCGAACTCAAAAAAATGTGAGAAGCTGAAAGCATTAAGAAATGGGGCCCGTGGCCGCTAGTAGTGTTGGCCACTTTCGTAAGATGAAGAGTGGCTAAACCCGCGCCATCATTGAGTTTGCAGTACAGATTAAGAAATGAAACCCACCAACATCTCTGACCCGAACTACTTTCATAAAGTAGTTGATTGTCAGTGGGCATGCCCAGCCCATACGCCGGTGCCGGAATACATTAGGCTTATCGCCGAAAAACGGTATACCGATGCCTACATGATCAACTGGCAGTCAAATGTCTTCCCTGGCATTCTCGGTCGAACCTGTGACCGGCCCTGCGAGCCGGCGTGCCGCCGTGGCCGTGTCGAAGAAGAACCGGTAGCGATTTGTCGATTAAAACGTGTCGCCTCCGACTTCAAATCCGATATCACAGATCGGTTGCCCTCTATTCCAAAGAAAAAGAATGGCAAACACATTGCCTTGATCGGCGCCGGGCCTGCGTCACTTACTGTTGCTCGTGATTTATTACCCCTAGGCTACGAGATCACTCTGTTTGAGCGTGATAAGGTGAGCGGCGGCGCAATGCGCACCCAAATTCCCAGATTCAGGCTCCCGGTCGAGGTGTTAGAAGAAGAGCTGAATTACATCCTCGATATGGGCATCAACTGCCGGTTTGGGGAAGAAATCATCAGCATGAAAACATTATTGCAAGAAGACTTCGATGCCATATTCGTTGGTACTGGTGCTCCATTTGGGAAACAGCTGGACTTACCCGGACACGAGGAAGCCAAAGATCACATCCATACCGGCATTGAATGGCTGGCTAATGTGGCATTCGAGCATGTCTCGTCAATCGGAAAACGCGTATTAGTCCTCGGCGGCGGTAATACAGCGATGGACTGCTGCCGAACGTCTAAGCGAATAGGTGGCAAAGAAGTAACCGTAGTTGTAAGAAGCGGTTTCGACGAAATGAAAGCCTCACCGTGGGAAATAGAGGATGCGAAGAATGAGGACATTCCGATCCTGAATTTTCATGTGCCTAAACGGTACATACTGGAAAAGGGCAAGCTGGTAGCAATGGAATTTGAGAAAGTACGCAAGGAGTACGATAAAAACGGCCGCCGATTGCTTATTCCTACCGGAGAAGATCCTGTCATACTGCCCTGTGATGATGTGCTTTGTGCTATTGGACAGGAAAATAGCTTCCCCTGGATAGAAAAAGAGACCGGTATCGAATTCGATAAATGGGAATTACCGATACTTGATAAACAGACCTATCAGTCAACCCATAAAAAAGTCTTTTTCGGTGGAGACGCAGCATTGGGACCAGACAATATAATTACGGCAGTGGCTCACGCACATGAAGCCGCGCTTTCTATTCGTTTGCTCTGTGATGACCAGGATATCTCTGTCAGACCTAACCCTCTTACTACTTTAGATAGTCAAAAGATGGGCATTCATCAATGGTCTTATGATAATGACATAAGTAACGACGAACGTTACATAGTGCCTCATGCCGCCAAGGAAAAAACGCTTAAAGACTTGAACATGGAAGTAGAATTAGGTTTCGATCCTGAACTTGCTTTTGCGGAAACTATGCGTTGTCTCAATTGTGATATACAGACCGTATTTACAGACCAACTCTGTATCGAATGTGATGCTTGTGTTGATATCTGCCCAACGGACTGTATTACGTTTACAAATAACGGTGAAGAAAATGACTTGCGCCAACGACTGATGGCTCCCGCAGAAGATCTGGATCAGGATATTTATGTTTCTGACCTGTTGAACACCGGCCGTATAATGGCAAAAACCGAAGATCTATGCCTGCACTGCGGGCTTTGCGCTGAGCGCTGTCCCACCAATGCATGGGATATGCGCAAGTATTTGTTTGATACTGCTAAGGCTGTTGACGCATGCCAAAGTTAGTCTCTACATCCACATTCACCAAGGTACAATCTATAACAAAGGTAAATAACTTTGTTGTGAAATTTGCCAATGTTAATGGTTCTGGCTCAGCTAGTGCCAACAATATGTTCGCTAAATCGGTTTTTCGCATGGGAATACCGGTGAGCCCGCGTAATATTTTTCCATCCAATATCCAAGGCTTACCAACCTGGTACGAAGTGCGAATTAGTGAAGATGGCTATCTGGGCCGATGTGACAATGTCGACCTGCTGATCGCCATGAACGAACAAACTATCAAGGAAGACATCAAAGATGTTATACCAGGTGGCTATGTGCTTTATGACTCGTCCAAAGCTTTGGCCAACGCCCTTGTCCGTGAAAATGTAAACTATCTCCCTATTCCTCTCAAAGACATTTGTTTACACGAGTTTCCTAATCCTGCGCAGCGCCAACTCTTTAAAAATATTGTCTACATTGGCGCACTAGCTGCGTTTCTAAAAATTGATTTTAAAATTCTCACATCCATGGTAAGCGATCAGTTTCGCGGCAAAGAGAAGTTGATCCTTCCTAACATTCACGCTCTGGAGTTGGGTCACCAGTATGCCATTGACAACTTTAAGTGCCCTCTTCGCTTACAACTCAAGCGTAGCAATAAGAATAAAGGCAAAATACTAATGGATGGTAACACCGCGGTGGGACTGGGCTGCGTCTATGGGGGTGCTACGATTGCTTCTTGGTATCCGCTCACACCGTCAACCTCAGTAGTTGATAGCTTCGACAAATATTGCAAGCGGCTTCGTATCGATCCCGGAACAGGAAAGAAGAAGTATTCAATCATTCAGGCTGAAGACGAACTCGCCGCAATTGGCATAGCTATAGGGGCAGGCTGGAATGGAGCGCGTGCATTTACGGCTAGTAGCGGACCCGGTGTATCGTTGATGCAGGAATTCTTGGGACTAGCATATTTTTCAGAAGTCCCCTTAGTGCTCTTTAATATACAACGGGTTGGCCCCTCTACCGGTATGCCAACCCGCACACAACAAGGTGACCTGTTATCTTGCGCCTACGCCTCCCATGGAGATACTAAACATATTCTATTATTTCCTGCTACGCCAAAAGAGTGCTTTGAGCACGCCACTGATTCGTTCGACATTGCCGATCGCTTGCAGACTCCGGTTATCGTTATGAGCGACTTGGAACTGGGAATGAACGAGCAAATATGCGACAAGCTTATTTGGGATGACAACCGTATCTACGATCGCGGTAAAGTGCTCACCTCCGAGCAGCTAGAAGAAATAGAGGACTATGGCCGATACCAAGACGTTGATGCTGACGGCATCCCCTACCGAACCTATCCTGGCACTAATGCAAACAAAGGTAGTTACTTCACGCGCGGAAGTTCCCACGATGCCACTGCCGCATACACGGAAGATGGAAACGTTTATGCTGAAGTTATGGATCGTTTGGCACGTAAATTTAAAACAGCGCTTAATTACTTGCCTGAACCCGAAATCTCAGACATGAAAAAGCAAAAGCTAGGCATGGTTTTTATCGGTAGTACTAATATTGTAATCCAAGAGGTGCTCGATAATCTTGACAAGAAGGGTATCTCCCTAGATACCATGTGCATTAAGGCGTTCCCATTTCATGAGAGTGTAAAAACCTTTATCGATAATCACGAACTTGTATATGTTATTGACCAGAACCGAGATTCACAGTTAAAAAGCCTTTTGAAGTTAGAAAGTAATATTAATGAAGAGAAAATGTATTCCATTTCTAATTACAACGGAGTTCTTATAACTGCCGGGCACATTGAAGAGGCAATACTTGAGTCGATGCCGAATTTGCAGGAAACCAGTGAAGTACCAGCTTAAATAACCAACAGAGTTGCGAAGAGAACGTGAGTTACATTAACAAGCCCAAATTTAAACATCCTCAGTTACAGACTAACGAACTTGGCCTGACACGCAGAGATTATGAAGGCACACTTACGACGCTGTGCGCAGGTTGTGGTCATGACTCAATCAGTGCTGCGATTATTCAAGCGGCTGCTGATATGGCGCTTGAACCTCACAAAGTGGCCAAGATATCCGGAATCGGCTGTTCATCTAAGATTCCTTCCTACTTTTTAAGTAAATCTCATGGTTTTAATTCCGTTCATGGTCGCATGCCCTCTGTTGCAACTGGCGCTAATCTTGCTAATAAGGAATTGGCCTATATTGGCATTTCCGGTGATGGTGATAGTGCATCGATCGGCCTAGGTCAATTCTGCCACATCGTCAGGCGGCGAATTAACATGCTTTATATTGTCGCTAATAATGGTACTTATGGTTTAACTAAAGGTCAGTTATCCGCGACAGCAGACCTAGGATCCAAGACCAAGACAGGTGAAGAAAGCCTCTACGATAATATTGACCTAGCTAACTTGGCGATCGAGTTAGGCGCGAGTTTTGTTGCGCGCAGTTTTTCCGGTGACAAACAGCAACTCATACCCCTTATTCAAGCCGGCTTGAATCACAAAGGGTTTGCATTTATCGATATTATCTCTCCCTGTGTAACCTTTAATAACACTGATTATTCCACCCATGGCTACAAGAATACTTGGGAAAACTATATAGCGCTCAGTGAAATCGACTTTGTGCCCATGCGAAAGGAAATTACAACAAGCTATTCGGCTGGCAAAGCCAAAGAAATCACCCTACACGACGGCTCAGTAATCCACCTGCACAAAACAAGCGGCAAATACGACCCCTACGACAAAGAAAATGCACTGCATCATATCAATAAGCACAAAAAACAGGGAAAGATTGCAACAGGTTTACTTTATATAAACCAATCCACGTCAGATCTTCATGAGCTGCAAGATACAGTGGACAAACCCTTTAATACGCTAGGCAACCACGACCTTTGCCCTGGCAATGAAGTACTCATTGATATCAATGAAACATTCCGCTAGTTTGGGTCAAAACTTCTGAGCTTTTATGAGCTCATAGGCAGCCTTAATATCCTGTGTTTTTTTCGTAGCAATTTCAACCATTTCTTCTGGCATACCCCTCGCTACCAATTTATCTGGGTGGTGCTGGTTCATTTGCCTTCGGTAGGCTTTCTTAAGCTCAGGAAGGCTAGCCCCAGGGCGCGAACCAAGTAACTCATATGCCGCGGATAATTTGTCTTCAACGGATACTAGATCAATAAAATTTGCTCGCCCTGACAAGCGGGTAAGTAACTCATTAAATTGCCTGTGTGAATAACCCAGCTCTCTGGCAATACCCTCGAGTTTATGCTGTTCGCCAGGATCAAACCTTCCATCAGCAAAAGCAACAGAGACAACGATTTCAAGAAACATCTGAACTAAATTACTGCGCCTAAAGCTCTCTCTTTTAAATTGAGCTAGTACCTCATGAACTGGAAAATCATCCTTCTTGCCCTCGTTAAATAAGTTAATCGCAACAGTTTTCTGGTGAGCGGTTAGGCGCATTTGGTGCATAACCTGTTCTGCCATTGCGATTTCGTCTTTGGTCACCTTGCCATCTGATTTCGCTATATAACCCATGATAGCGAAAGTTGTTGTAAAAAAGACCGACTGAATTCTTTCCCTCTCGCCCAGACCAAGCGAACCATCACCGCTAATAGCTTCTAATCCGCCATCAAAATAGTTACCCAACGCGGCGCCAAGCAGAGCGCCAAGAGGTCCTCCCATCATGAAGCCAAATGTACCGCCGACAACCTTGCCCCACCAACTCATGAAAAATAGTTCCCGTTATACAAGTAAAAAATATTAGTTCGCCAGTACGATGCCTGATTGCCAGGAAGGCTATGTCACGATTACTAGCTAATAAGCCTTTGGAACCAGCTCTTGTCCAATTCAAGTCTGCAGTTGGCCAGTTGTGAAGAAAACCTGTTGAAATTAGATTGTACTAGATTTGCAGCCTCGACTAGCCATGGTTTTTCTAGATAGCTTTTTTGCCGATAGCCACCGTTACCCTCATGGTAGGCAAAGTAGAGGGCACGAGCATCGTCGCGAGCAATATTATTTATACGAGTAGAGCGCGAGTTGTACCATGCTACAAAATCGATAGCATCATCGAATTCGCTACGTGAGGCATTGTGATTACTCGAAACACGGATATAGTCCTGCCAAGTTCCATCAAGGGCCTGAGCATAGCCATAGGCTGAAGATGGCCGTGCCCCGGGGAAAATCCATAGTACTTTTGAGCGTTCCGGTCTAGCCTTAGCCCGAAAACTAGATTCTTGGTAGATAATTGCCATATTCGCAGCAATAGGAACACCCCAGCGTTGTTCGGAATTTTTTGCTGCTCGGTACCAGGAACGACGATCCTCAAAAATTGCGCACACGTCAGTGATATTCTCGGGTTGTATAGCTACGCAAGCAGTCAAGTTAACAGCTACCAACATAATATAAATTAGACGACGAATTAAAAAATTCAATTGGCCACTCTCCACTCTCTAAAATAAATTGTGCCTCTTACTGCTTTCAATAAACACACTATGCTTTACGAACTGAGTGTATCAACCAGCGTTAAAAATTCTCCTTCATTAATTACTTTTATCCCCAATTCTTGCGCCTTCTTTAGTTTGGATCCTGCCCCGGGTCCGGCCACTACCACATCGGTGTTGCTTGATACGCTTCCCGCTACGCTGGCCCCATGTGATTGCAACCTGAATTTCGCTTCATCTCGAGACATCCCCTTGAGAGTTCCGGTAAGCACATATGTAAGCCCTTTCAGTAGCTGATCGCTATCCGATACTTTTACCTTAGGCCAGCGAATACCTGCGTGTTGCAATTTAACAATTAATGCCCGGTTTTGAATGTTCGCAAAAAAAGTATGAATGTGCAGCGCTACTATAGGGCCTATGTCGGAGATTTCCCCGAACTCATCTTGGCTGGCATCCTGAATGGATGGAAGATCACCAAAATGATTTGCCAGGGCTGCCGCCGTTGCCTCTCCTACTTCCCGTATTCCCAGCGCGAAGAGAAACCGTTGCAGGCTGGTGCCTTTGCTTTTGTCAATTGCCTTAATCAAGTTATCAGCTGACTTCGGGCCCATACGTTCCAAGTTCAAAAGTTGTTCTTCGTTCAATTCATAAATATCGGCAGCACTATCGATAAGGTTTTGGTCAACTAATATTTCTACAAGTTTTTCACCGAGTCCTTCAATATCCATAGCCGCCCGAGAGGCAAAGTGCTTTATCGATTCTTTTCTTTGTGCTGGGCAGGTAATGCCAGCACTGCAGCGAAATAGAACTTGGCCATCTTTCTCAATAAAAGATCCGCAAGCTGGACAAGCTTTTGGCATCTTAATAGGCTTTCTCTTGTTGTTCTGTTGTGGATTTATGACCTGCACAACTTTTGGAATGACATCTCCCGCTCGCCGGACTATAACAGTATCGCCAATGCATAATCCCAAGCGATCAATCTCATCCATATTGTGCAGTGTTGTATTACTAACCGTTACACCACCTACAAAGACGGGATCAAGACGAGCCACAGGCGTTATGGTGCCAGTTCTCCCCACTTGAAATTCTACGTCGAGCACTCTGGTGGACCTTTCTTCCGCTGGAAATTTGTAGGCCATAGCCCAGCGGGGACTTTTGGAATTTTGGCCCAATTTTTTTTGAGCATTGAAATCATTTACCTTAATAACAGCACCATCAATTTCATACTCTAAGGTGTTTCGTTTTTCGAGCAACTGATCACAATAGTGCACGCAGTCCGCAATCCCCCGCTCGGTACTTTGCTCAGAATTCACTGGTAATCCCCAGCCCGCAAGCTTATCGAATACTTCGCTAAGGTTGTCTGGAAGTACGATCTCCTGTACAAAACCAACGCTATAACAATACATTTGTAATGGAATTTTTGCCGTATTTCGCGAATCTAGTTGCCGTATTGCTCCCGCCGCTGTATTCCGGGGATTTACAAATATCTTAGTACCTTCTCTTTCAGCGCGCTCATTAACTTGTGCGAACCCCTTCTTGCTCAGAAAAACTTCGCCTCTTACTTCTATAAGAGTTCCCTTTGGGAGTACGTCAATTCTGAGAGGAACATTTTTAATGGTTCTCACATTATGAGTGATGTCCTCACCGGTAATGCCGTCCCCCCTAGTTGCTGCTCTTTCCAGAATACCGTCTCGATAAAGCAATCCAACCGCAACACCATCCACCTTAGGCTCGCAACTGTATTCAATTTGTCTTTGATCATTGAGGCGTTTCTTGATACGTACTTCAAAATCGATTAAGTACTGCTGATCCGACACCTTATCCAGGGAGAGCATCGCAACTTCGTGCGTTACCTGATCAAATCTATTTAGAGGTTTTGCCCCCACACGTTGTGTTGGAGAGTCAGCGGTGAAGAAGTCATATTTTCGTTCCAGTGCTTCAAGGCGAG
>Ga0257112_10000196_pt1 | contig 26087 bp, 25 predicted proteins | sample LP_taG_5_FD_191565 | JGI IMG/M metagenome (GOLD analysis project Ga0257112, IMG submission 191565) | Marine microbial communities from Northeast Subartic Pacific Ocean, Canada - LP_J_2015_P26_1000m | ecosystem: Environmental > Aquatic > Marine > Oceanic | place: Canada: Northeast Subartic...
GATTTACTCACAATATTTTTCCTCAATTCACTTATTTGATCTCTTATTATGGCTGCTTTTTCAAATTCTAAAGATTTAGCTGAATTTTTCATTTCTTTTTCTAATTCTTTTATTAATTTAGTTATTTGTTTTGGCGTATAATCTTCTTTTATTTCTACAATATCTTCTCCTGGTTGATGTTCCTTTATTCTAGAAGTTATATCTTTGACTTCTTTTACTATTTTTTTAGGTATTATATTGTTCTTTGTATTATGATCTTTTTGTAATTCCCTTCTTCGATATGTCTCAGATATGGCAAAATCCATAGACTTTGTTATTTTGTCCGCATACATTATCACTTTTCCCTCATCATGCCTAGCAGCTCTTCCGATGGTTTGAATTAATGACGTAGAAGATCTAAGGTATCCCTCTTTATCTGCATCTAAAATTGCAACTAATGACACTTCAGGTAAGTCTAATCCTTCTCTTAAAAGATTTATGCCGACTACTACATCATACGTACCCAAACGAAGGTCTCTTAAAATCTCAATTCTTTCTATTGTGTTTATTTCTGAGTGAAGATAATGGACTTTAATACCCATCTCTCTTATATATTCTGACAATTCCTCTGACATTTTTTTTGTTAGAGTTGTAACCAAACATCTTTGCTTTTTATCAATATTATTTTGTATTCTATTTATTAAATTATCTATTTGATTTTTTGTTGGTTCTACAATTATTTCGGGATCTAACAAACCTGTTGGTCTAATTATTTGCTCAACCCTATCTTGCTGCTCATTATTTTCGTAATTCCCTGGTGTAGCTGAAACGAAAACAGTTTGAGGTATTTTATTTTCAAATTCCCCGAAATTTAAGGGTCTGTTATCTTTAGCTGAAGGAAGTCTAAACCCATGCTCAACCAACGTTGTTTTTCTTGAAAAATCTCCTTTATACATTCCATTTATTTGAGGTATAGTTATATGAGATTCATCTATAAAAACCATATAATCCTCATCGAAATAATCCAATAGTGTCCAAGGTGCGCTCCCGGGCTCCCTTCTCCCTAAATGTAATGAATAATTTTCTACACCAGGACAAGACCCCGTTTCACGAAGCATTTCCAAATCGTAGTTTGTTCTTTCACGTAATCTTTGTGCTTCTAATAATTTGCCATTTTTTTCTAATTCATCTAATCTGATTGATAATTCATTTTCTATGTCTTCTATTGCTTCTTTTAAACTTTCTTCAGGAGTAACAAAATGTTTACTTGGATAAATAGAAATATTTTCCATATCTCTGAGTTTGTTTTTTGTTAAAACATCTACTTCTGTAATTGTTTCTATTTCATTTCCATACAATTCTATTCTGATTGAAAACTCTTCATAGGAAGGCATTATTTCAACTATATCCCCCTTGATTGAAAAAGTACCTCTTTTGCTTTCATAATCATCACGCATGAAATACATTGAAATAAGCTTTTTAGATAAATCGCTTGATTTAATTTCGTCCCCAACTTTTAAATCAACTGAAATTGACTTGTATTCTTTAGGAGATCCTAGACCGTAAATACAAGATACCGAAGCAACGATAATTGTGTCTTTCCTTGTTAAAACAGATCTGGTCGATGCATGTCTAAGTCTGTCTATTTCATCATTGATATCAGATTCTTTTTCAATATAAGTATCTGTTCTTGGTAAATATGCTTCTGGTTGATAATAATCATAGTATGAAACGAAATATTGAACAGAATTATGAGGAAAAAATTCTTGAAGTTCACTAGCCAACTGAGCAGCTAAAGTTTTATTATGAGCTATTACTAGAGTTGGTCTTTGCACACTTTCTATAATTCCAGCCATTGTGTAAGTTTTTCCTGAACCAGTGACTCCCATTAAAGTTTGAAATCTCAAACCATTTTTTAAACCATCAACTAATTTTGAGATAGCTTTTGGTTGATCTCCAGTATGCTTAAAAGGTGAAACAATTTTGAATTTATTATCTTTATTAATAGAATTTCCTTTTTTTACATATAAAAATTATTTCATTTGAATTTTCGTCATATTGACTCTTATGATAATCTCCGAAAATATCAATTATTTCTAACCCGATTTCATCGGTAATTCTAATTACATCTTCAATATAAAGAAAATTTTCTATAGAAAACAATTCTACAGATAAATCGTTTACTTTTAATTTTAGATAATTTTTATGTATTCTTTTTTTATAATCAACTTCACTTTTACTAAATATTTCATAACTTTGCTTATTCAGTATTTTTTTTACTACAGAAGAATATTTTTCAGCAGGTTTATAAAGGTTAGGATTGTGCAAATCAAAAATTAACAAACCATCTTTTTTTAGATGTTTGGATCCAATGCATAAGGCTTTAGTTTGATTATTTTCTGTCCCAGCATTCATTAAGGAATACGATGGATATATAACTAGATCATGTAGTTTATTGTTCATAGTATTATTCTTTTCTCTTATATCCAACTTTTTCATATCATCTTTGATTAAAGTAATTATTCCTTTTAATGGTTGTTTTGTCTTTATATTTGATTCACAAACATTTAGCATATCTTGGCTATCATCAACTCCAATCCAATTTACTTTATTTTGAAGGCAACTTAAAGAAACTCTGCCAGTTCCTATACCCATTTCTAGGATCTGTTTTGTTTTTGGAGTCATAAAAGATTTATAGAAATCAAGGTCATTTGTAGGAATCAAATTGTAAATTATATCGTACCATTTTGACCATTCTTTGTAATTAGTTTTAGTTTGGCTCATTTTATAAATCATTTGGGTTTACTTTATAAATTATTTATATATAAGTTAATAAAAGTTTAATGCTTAATAATTGTAATACTAAGTTAATTATATGAAATTATCATCAAGACAATCTAGATTGGGTACAGAAACCGCTTTTGAAACTTTAGCAAAAGCGAAAAAGCTTGAAGCTGAAGGGAAAAATATAGTGCATCTAGAAATAGGTGAACCTGATTTTGATAGCCCTTCATATGTTATTGATGCAGCTAAAGAAGCTTTAGATCAAGGATTTACTCATTATGGCCCCTCAGCTGGTCAACCAGAACTAAGAAATGCTATTGCTATTCATCAAGGAGAATTTAATGGATATTCAATTTCACCGGAAAACGTTATAGTTACCCCAGGAGGTAAACCTGTGATGTTTTTTTCTTTATTAGCGTTAATTGAAGAAGGGGATGAAGTAATATATCCGAACCCAGGATTTCCTATCTATGAATCAATGATTAATTACTCAGGTGGTAAACCAATTCCTATGAAATTGGAAGAATCTAAAGACTTCAATGCAAATATTGATGATTTGCGAAAATTGGTTACAGATAAAACAAAAATGATGATTATAAATTCTCCTAATAATCCATGTGGGTCAGTGACTACAAAGCACGATTTGGAACAAATTGCTGAGATAGCAATAGAAAATGATCTTATAGTTCTTTCTGACGAAATTTATAAAGATATGTATTACGAAGGAGAACATTATTCCATAACTAAATTTGATGGTATGAAAGAACGAACAATCATTCTAGATGGATTTTCTAAAAGTTATGCCATGACCGGTTGGAGATTGGGATATGGAATTTTTCCGGACTTTTTAGTTGAAGATATAACAAAATTAATGACAAATTCCGTCTCTTGTACTTCTGTTTTTAGTCAAATGGCTGCTATAGCTGCTCTTGAGGGATCTAGAGAATTTACCATAAACATGATGGACAAATTTAAGATAAGAAGAGACATTATTGTTAATGGTTTAAATTCTATTGAAGGAATATCTTGCAGAACTCCTTTAGGAGCTTTTTATGCTTTCCCAAATATTTCTGGAACAGGGTTATCAAGTTCGGATTTTGCCGATATTGCATTAAATGAATACGGAGTTGCCCTATTGTCAGGTACTGCTTTTGGTGAACATGGAGATAATTACATTAGAATTTCTTTTGCAAATTCTGATGAAAATCTATTTAAGGCAATTGATAGATTAAACGATATGATAAAAAAACTATAAGATGTTTATATCCAAAAATACTCCTTTGCCCCGTGAAGTTTTTATTATATCCAAGTTGTTTGTCAAATCGTTTGCTTTTTCTCTTATCCTAAATATGTGAAGTCTCATAGCTGATTTATTTATGTTTTGATTATCAGGCCAAAGTATTTTTTCTATTTCTTCATATAATAAAACTTGCCCGTTTTTTTGGATTAGGTTTTTTATTATAAGATACTCAGAATTTGATAAAGAAATTTCTTTATTTTTAAATTTTAATAATTCCAAATTATCGTCCAATTCGAATAAAGAAGTCTCTTTTGATTTATTAGGTTCATTTAAAAAAATATTACTAAAAGTTGTTTTATCTTTATTTGTTTCTAAATTTCCTAATTTTATTCTGTTATAAAAAGAAATCAATTTACCTATTGATTCTAATTTATATTCGAGTAAATTAAATTCTTGATGTCCATCAAAGAAAACATAAACACAAGCATGAGTTTCTAATCGATTGATAATTGGTATAGAAATAACATATTTAAATTTAATTTCATTGAACCAATTTGGAAACAAATTACTATCTTTAATTTTGTCATATATTTTAGAATGCCCTGTAGAGCCAGTAATAATTGCCAATGTCTTATCTTGATTAAATTCAGAATTGAAAGACTCCAAATTTAATTCTTCCGAGCTACTATAGGCCTTTGGCTTAAATGACCCATTCATTTTGTCCATTTCAGTGATTATTACACATTCGCTATTAGATATAATTCTTATAGAATTACATAAATCTTTATGATTGCTTGTTTCTTTGTTCAGAAAATCAATACCATCAATTATCCTAGTTTTCTCATTAAGATGAATAATTCTATTTTTTAAATAATTATTTTCTTTAAAAAATTCTTTAGATTGCTTTCTGAAAAATAAACAGCCAATAATAAATAATATGAGGGAAAAAGCTAAGAATGTAATAACTGAAATTATAAGCATAATATTTTTTTTATATCCACTTATTTTATTTGAATTTGAATTTTATCATCTACTAAGATTTAATATCTCTTTGATAGAAAACGTAAAGCCCTATAATAAAACTTACTAAAATCAATACTAAAATTACCAAGCTGTGAAAGGGATTTACTCCATTTTGAATTACAGCATTACTATTATAGTAATAGTGCAGAGCAACATGCTTGGTAAAGTCTAATTTGTCTACAACCGTATATATGGAATCAAATACATATCCTGTGATCGCAATAAAAGCAGTAATAGATGCAGCTATAGATCTTTTACCTGTAATGGCTCCAATAGAAAACGAAATTGATCCAGTACTTAACCCAAAACTAAATAAAGCAAATGCTGCATAGAAAAGGTTTATCAAACCAATATCAAAATTGAAAACTAATGACCCAATTTCTAGTGTTATTGCAAAAATTATGGCCAATAATAAAACACAAAATACAAGTGCTAAGTATTTTTCTATATAAAATCTGGTTCTAGAAATTGATAAAGATAAAATTTGATCTATTGTTTTATTACTTTCTTCCGTAGCTATGGATGATGAGCCTATCGTTATTCCAAAAGCTCCTATAATTAACGGTCCAATAAGATGCATAAATTCTCCATTTAGGAATCCTGTCACTGACAAATCGTCTCCAAATCCAGCAAAATTTTTAATAGCATCAGGAAAAAATTCTAGCATTTGTCCAAATGTATCTGAAAATAAGGTCCAAAAATACGTCAATAATAAAGTATAGGCAACTCCTCCTAAAGAAAAAGAGATTATTTTTTTTCGATTTTGATAAATATCGTTTTTTAGAATATACATTTTTTAGAAATACTCCAATAAAGTTTCATTTAGGTCCGAAGTATCAGAATAGAGCTGTTCTATTTTATATTTTGATAAAAATTGAACAAAATCATTCATTGATCCTGATATGTAAAAAATAAACTCATTTTCATTTTTAATATAATTTTTTATAGATTTGTTTTTTTTGATTTCTTGTATTTTGGGAGATTCAACAAATCTAACAGTTATTTTTGATAAAGACTTCCTGTTTAATTCTTCTTTACTTAGTGAAGCAATGACAGATCCCTCTTTGATAATAGTGACATGATCACAAGTATTTTGGATTTCTAGTAAATCATGAGAAGACAGTAAGATTGTAGAGCCGGAATTTTTTTCTTCCTCTAAAAGTTTACGAAACTCTCTTTGTAGATTTGGATCCAAACCACCAGTAGGTTCGTCAAGAATTAATATTTTGGGGCTTTTCATAAATGCTTGAACTATACCCACTTTTTGTTTATTACCTTTAGATAAATCTGCTATTTTTCTGTTAAAATCGAGATCAAATCTACTAGAAAGTTCTTCGTATCTTTTAGATTTGCTGTTTTCTAATCTGAGTAGATATTTGAAATAATCAATGGATCTCATATTTTCATATGATCTAAAATCACCAGAAAGGTAAGATATCTCTCTCCTTTGAATATGATTATTTTTTTGTATTTTTTCCCCCATAAGGAACATATCACCGGAAGTTGCATTTGTTAGACCTAATAGACATCTCATTGTTGTGGTTTTACCGGCACCATTTGCCCCTAACAGTCCATGAACTTCCCCTTGTGATACTGAGAAATCTATTTCACTTAAGGCAGTGAACTTTCCAAATTTTTTTGATAATTTTTCTACTTTTATTACTATTGTCATTTTAAATTATTACTAAATAGTTTTTGAGTACATTTCTATCGATTCATCATCAAAATCAGCATTTGTAAATACTTTTTGAACATCATCTAAATCTTCTAATTCATCTAACAATTTTAATGTTTGACTTGATTGATTTTTGTCTAAACTAACAGTTGAATTAGGAACTAGAGCTAATTCTGCTTTATCAATTGTAACGGAATCATTTTTTTGTATCTCTTTCTGAATATTGGAAAGATTTGTATAAGAACAAGTTACTTCTATGATTTTATCTAAAATATCAAAATCTTCTGCTCCTTGATCAATAGTATCTAAGGCTATAAGTTCTGGGTCTCCATCTGCTACTGTCATTACGATCTGACCCTTTTGTTCAAAGTTCCATGATACTGCTCCAGTGATTGCAAAAGTCCCTCCAGCTCGAGTTATAGTAGATCTTACACTTGCTGCAGATCTATTTTTATTATCAGTAAGAGTTTGAACAATGATTCCTACGCCTCCTGGACCAATTCCTTCATAGGTGATTTCTTCAAAATTATCTGCCCCTCCTGTGTTATTTCCTGAACCTTTAGCAATGGCTCTATCGATATTATCCTTTGGCATATTTTGAGATTTGGCATTATCGATTGCTAATCTTAATCTGAAATTCAATTCAGGATCTGAGTCTCCGCTTTTAACTGCTACGGTTATTTCTCTTGATAGTTTAGTAAATAAAACGCCTTTCCTTGCGTCTTGAATACCTTTCTTATGTTTTATGGTGCTCCACTTTGAATGCCCAGACATAATATTTTCTCTATTTACACAATTTCCAGCATTATTTTAGTATTCTTTTTTGTTGAAGCTAGTTTTAATATGTTTCTTATTGATTTAGCAACTTTCCCATTTTTCCCTATTATCTTACCTTTGTCACTTTCGTCTACTGTCAACTTAATTATTGTTTTATTATCTTCATCATAAGATTCAACTTTAATTTGATCCTTTATTTCAACTAGACAACTTGCTATATATTCAACTAATTCTTCTGGATTGGTTGGATTACTATTTTTTCCCATTCTTTTTCTCTTTTATGGCAATTCCTTTGGTCTTCATTAAGCTATAAACTGATTCTGAAGGTTGTGCTCCGTTGTTAATCCATTTAAATATTTTTTCTTCATCAATTGAAATACTTGGAGGATCTTGCAAAGGATCATAAGTGCCTATCAAATCTATATACTTACCATTCCTTGGAGCCCTTTGATCGGCAACCACTATTCTATAGAAGGGTTTTCCTCTGCTTCCCATTCTTCTAAGTCTAATTCTGACCATTTATAATATACCTTGTAGTTTGTTAACAAATTAATTTTACTCTACTTTATTGTCATTTATCCACACAGTTCCGTCTGAAAAAAATTCTTTTTTCCAAATAGGTACTGTTTTTTTTAATTCATCGACAAAAAATTTTGAAGATTCAAAAGCCTCTTTACGATGTTTGCTTCTAATAATCAAAATCATACTTATTTCTCCCGGATATACATATCCTGTTCTATGGATCACTATGACATTATCAATTGACCATTTATCTCTGATTACTAAAATAATTTGTTCAATTTCATTTTTGGCCATTTCTTCATATGATTCATAAAAAAGTTTTTCTACTTTTTTATTTTGATTGAACTCCCTGGTAACCCCATAAAATGTAACTATAGAACCGTTTATTGAATCAATATTTTGCGGAACAAATTCTTCAGCCAAAATTTTCTTTTTTGTAATAATTATGTTGTCTTTGGTTGTTATGTTGTTTCCTTTACCACCACTAACCGGTGGAATGATTGCTATTTCGTCTCCATCAAAAACCTCAGTATCCAAAGTGCAGTACTCCATATTTTTTGCATACATATAATTTTTCCTATTTAATATTTTAATATTGTGTTCCTCAGCTATTAATTCCAGTGTTTCTTTAACGGTTCTCATACCTTCAAATGAAACATTTAATTCACTCATCCCAATATCATCTTTGATTTTAGCGAAAAATTTTATTTTAATATTTGTCATTTCTTAAGTTCTTAGTTTTTATTTATAGTAAAATTATATTCTAGTTACATAAAAGGGGAGATCGCATAGAGGCCTAGTGCACCCGCCTGCTAAGTGGGAGGGGTTTACGCCCCACGCGGGTTCGAATCCCGCTCTCCCCGCCATAAATTTGTTTATACTTTAAAGTCTACAGACTTTTGAGAAATAGGAAATGCTTGTAAATAAAAGAGAAATAGAATCTTACCATATCTGGACTGTAGGATGTCAAATGAATGTTGCAGATTCACAAAGAGTTGATGTTGGTCTAGATAAATTAGGTCTTATAAAAGAAACTAATATTGAAAATGCTAATATTATTGTTCTAAATACTTGTGTGGTTAGACAATCTGCAGAAGATACTGCCACAGGATTATTAGGGAAGTTATTAAAGTTTAAAAATAAAGATAAGCGTTATATATGTGTTACGGGATGTATGGTTGAGTCTAATACAAAAAATCTAACTCAAAGATTTCCTCAAGTTGATTTGTGGGCTAAACCTCAAGAAACTTCAAAAATAATAGAAAATATAGCTGATTATTTAAATCTTTCATCTGAAGGATGTGTTGAAAACCTAATTCCTAAAAAATCTAACTATACAGAATTTGTTCCAATAGTTCAAGGATGTGATAAATTTTGTACATTTTGTGTTATTCCTTATAGAAGAGGTAGAGAAATAAGTCGAACAATTGATGAAATAATATTTGATATAGAAACTTTGGCTAATAATGGAACATTAGAAGTTACTTTATTAGGACAGAACGTTGATTCTTATGGACACGATTTGAATCCCAAAGTAGACCTGTCAGATTTATTAATAGAAGTTGAAAAAATCCCAATGATTAAAAGAATAAGATTTTTAACTTCTCATCCCAACGATATGTCAATAAAATTATTAGAAACTATAGGATCTATAGATAAAGTCTGCGAATCTGTAAATCTTCCATTTCAATCGGGTTCAAATAAAATATTAGCAAATATGCGAAGAGGATATACCAGAGATCAATACTTATCAAAAATAGATCAGATAAAATTCATATTACCTAATAGCACGATCACTACTGATCTTATAGTTGGATTTCCTGGTGAAAACGAAGAAGATTTTGAAGATTCGATTGATATTTTGAAAAAGGTTAGATTTGATAAGGTTCATGTTGCAGCATATTCTGAAAGAAAAGGAACTTATGCTTTCAGAAAAATAGATGATAATATACCAGTTAACATTAAAAAATTAAGATTAAATATGGTTAATAGATTACAAGAAGAAATTCAACTTGAATTAAATAATAAATATTTAAATAGTGTCTATAAGATTTTGATAGATGGAAAAACCAAAGATAGATTTTATGGAAGAACATTGGGTGATAAATTGGTTTATATTAAGGATATAAATTCATCTGATTTAGGAAGCATCATAGAAACAGAGATCAATGATGTTTCACCTTATTCATTAAGTGGTAGTAAAATATAAAAAATGATTAAAACCTTTTAGTAAATTTTCTTTTTTCAAAAAAAAATGTAAAATGAAATACTTAAAATATCTTAAAAAATTATTCTACTTTCATATCTTATATAATAAAAATATAATAAAAACAAATGGTTATAAAATCTAGCAATAAAATAGAAATACCTATAACAGAGTTAGAGCAGTCTGCATTTTGTCAAGATGGGTCTAATTATAGAACACGTACACTAGAAGAAGAATTCAAATCAGGAGTTCGATGGCAAAAAATACCTACAAGGTACTTAAAGCTTTCTCCCGAAGAAATTCAAATATCAATAACTGAAATAAAAAACTCTTTGAAAGATAAAGTCGTAGTATTGGGTCATCATTACCAAAGAGAGGACGTCATAAAACACTCTGATATTCAAGGTGATTCGTTCTTATTATCAAAATTGGCAAGTGAAATGGAAAATTCCGAAATAATAATTTTTTGCGGAGTTCACTTTATGGCTGAAACTGCGGAAATCTTATCAAAAGACAACCAAAAAGTTATTTTGCCAAATATGTCCGCAGGATGTTCAATGGCAGATATGGCAAGTTTGACTCAAGTTAATGAATCATGGGTACAATTAACCTCTCAGTTGCAATCAAAGTCAGCAAAGAAGCCAATTATTCCAATTACATATATGAATAGTGCAGCATCAATAAAAGCTCTTTGTGGAAAAAATGATGGAATAGTTTGCACGTCATCAAATGCATATAAAGCTTACGATTGGGCATTTGAAAGAGGAGAGAAAATTTTGTTTCTTCCTGATCAACATTTGGGCAGAAATACTGCATATGATTATGGGATAAAAGAAGAAGAAATTTCTATATGGGACCCTTATGTTCCCAACGGAGGATTAACAGATATTCAAATATCGAACTCTAAGGTAATACTTTGGAAGGGACATTGCTCGGTTCATACCAGATTTACCATTCAACAAATAGAATCTGCAAAAATAAAATTCCCAGATATAAATATTTTGGTTCATCCAGAATGTACAAACGAAGTAGTATCTATGGCTGATTTTGTAGGTTCAACTGAATATATAAAAAATACTATAAATGATGCCCCGGCAAAATCGAATTGGGCTATTGGCACAGAGGTCAATTTGGTTAAAAGATTAGCAAATACAAATAAGGATAAAAATATTTTTTGTTTAGATGATATGATTTGTCCTTGTTCAACAATGTATAGAGTTCACCCGGCATACCTATTATGGGTACTAGAAGGATTGGTTGCTGGTTATGTTATAAATCAAATAAAAGTAGAAGAAGAAGTAAAAAATTATGCAAAAATTTCTCTTCAAAGAATGCTAGATTTATAAAATATAAGGATATTCCAATAGATAACTCAAACATTCGAAATTTAGATACTATTATAGATTTAGCTATAGAAGAAGATCTACATTTGGGAGACATAACTACAGAGAGTTTGAATCTTAATTCAGAAAACGTATCTTGCAAAATAGTATCAAAGGCTAAAGGGATTTTATCTGGCAATGAAGTTGCAAGTAGAGTTTTTCAGAAAATTGACAAATCGATTAAATATACAGAACAAACAAAAGATTCAGAAACTCTAAATCATGGCACTGTAATCGCAAACATATTTGGAGATAAAAACTCCATACTCACAGCGGAGCGAACAGCATTAAATTTTCTTCAGAGAATGTCAGGCGTAGCATCAATAACAAATGAATATGTAAATTTAGTAAAAAATATTTCTATATTTGATACAAGAAAAACCATACCTGGATGGCGTACTTTAGATAAATATGCAGTTAAATGTGGCGGAGGAAATAATCATAGAATGAATTTAGGTGATGGCTTATTAATTAAAGATAATCATATTTCAGCTGCTAATAAGCAAGGTATATCGGTAAAAGAATTAGTGGAAAAATCAAGAAATAATTCTCCTAAAAATTTGAAAATAGAAATCGAAGTTGACAGTTTAGATTTACTAAAAGAAGTTGTCGAAACAAATGTTGATATTATCATGTTAGATAATATGACTGATAAAATGATACAAAAATCCATCGACATTACTAGAGGTAGAAAAATTATAGAAGTGTCTGGAAATGTTGACAAAGAAAGATTAGTTGAGCTAGACAACATTATGGGTATTGATATTGTATCAATTGGCAGAATTACTCATTCTGCAAAAGCCTTGGATATCTCCTTGGTTATCTAGTCATAATCTTGAGTCTAACATTAATGTTACAGGACCATCATTTATTATTTTTACATACATTTTTGCTCCAAAAATCCCTGTTTGTATTTTTAAATCTGTCTTTATTAATTCATTTATAAACTCTTCATACATTGTTAATGCATAATCTGCTTTTGCAGATTCTATGAAACTTGGTCTGCGACCTTTTTTTGTTTCGCCATATAAAGTAAACTGACTAACAATTAAAATTTCTTTTTTGGACTCAATTAAAGATGTTTCAAAATTATCAGAAGTTTCATTCGCAAATATTCTCAAGTTGATTATTTTTTTTACAAGATATTCGACGTCTTTTGTAGAATCATCATTTTTAATGCCAAGAAATATTAATAATCCAGCATCAATACTTGATACTATTTTTTTATTGACGGTTACCGAAGCTTTCATTACTCTTTGAATTAAAGCTCTCAATTTTTATTACTTGATTTAGTTTCTCTTTTTGTAGATTTGGTTTCAGTTTTTTTTGATTCTTTCTCGTTTTTTCCTGATTCTGTAATAGATTTTTTCTTTTGCTCACTAGATTTTTCAGATTGTTCGGATTTTTTTGATTTAGGGACCTGTTTATAATCAGTAGAGTAAAATCCACTCCCTTTGTAAATCACATTAGGGGTATCTGTCCATATTCTTTTTAAGTGAGGGTTTTCTTCTTTAAATTTATCTATTGCACTAAAAGATAAAAGATGTTCTTCGATTTCACCTGTTTTATTATTTCTAAATTCATACGTAGGCATAATTTAATTATAACTTAGTACTGAAACCTTTATTATAATTTTTCAGTAAATTATCTGTTTCAAATGTTATGTTTTTGAATATTATATCTTTAGATGTAACCATACCGATTTCTTCCCAATCAAAATCTGCTAATACTTTGGCAATTTTTTCTTTATTATTTGCTTTGAAAGAGAAGATCACTCTAGATTGATCTTCTCCAAACATAGCAGATGCCCAATCTTCAGGTAGATGCTTATTTATTTCAACTCCTAAATGCTTAGAATTACATGCTTTGATTAGTGAAACTATAATTCCTCCTAATGATGTGTCATGAGCAGATTCTATGAGATTATTATCCGCAAGTGTTCTTATTTGTTTTTGTAAAATAATTTCATAATCTATATCAAAAATTAACTCTCCGTTTGAATTGTTCGAGATAATATTTTGAAATTCACTTCCTGACAATCCTTTTGTTGACCCCCAAAACTTTTTACCTAATAAACCAACCAAATCTCCAATTTTATTAAATCCTAAAGAAGGTATTTTATTTGTTTTATTCATTATTCCCATAACTCCTATTATAGGAGTAGGGTATATCGAAGATACATGCCCCTCATTAAACAAACTTGCATTTCCACTTATGATAGGAATATTAAATTTTTCACACGCAGAATTGAAACCCTTAAATGTTTCGATTAGTTCATAAGCCCCTCTTGGTGTGGTAGGATCTCCAAAATTCAATCCATCTGTTATAGCTATTGGATTCCCTCCCATGACTGAAACATTTCTACAAGCTTCAGCTATACTAATTTCCGCTCCTATTTTTGGATCAATATGACAATATCTTGAATTACCATCACAAGAAAAAAGGAGCATTTTGTCTGTGCCTTTTATTCTTATTATTGCCGCATCTTGTCCAGGTTCTATCACCGTATTTGTTTGTACGTGATGATCGTATTTTTGATATATACTTTTTTTTGAAACTATATTATTAGATTTTATAATTTTATTTAAATATTTATCAATTATCTGTTTTTCAAACGATAAATATTTCTTTTCTAATTTGAACGTATGTTTTTTAGGTTTGAAACCTATTATTATTTTCTCTAGATCATATTCAGGAGCTTCTGTTAAAACACTTATGGAAGTTTTAGATAGTAAATTGTTTTTATTAAATACACTGGCATCATCTCCTTCTATAAATTCACCTATTATGGCACATTTCAAATCCCATTTATCAAAAACCTCAAAAATCTCTTTTTCTTCATTAGCAGTGACTGCTAATAACATTCGTTCTTGAGATTCAGATAGCATTATTTCATATGGGGTCATGTTTTTTTCTCTTGTAGGTACCTTTGAAACATCAATATTTATCCCTAAATTTGAACGTTTCGCCATCTCTATAGCTGCACTTGTAATTCCTGCAGCACCACAATCTTGCATTCCTACTAAACCCTTTAATGAAGATATCTCTAGGCAAGCCTCTATCAAAAGTTTTTCTAGAAATGGATTACCAACTTGAACGGCTGATCTCAATTCTGTTGTTTCTTCAAAATTCTGAGATGCCAGCCCTGAAGCACCATGAATTCCATCCCTCCCTGTTTCTGCTCCTACTAATAATAATAAATCACCTGGTTTCTCAGCTTTTGCACTTAATATCTTGTCTATGTCAACAATTCCGATACACATCGCATTTACAAGAGGATTACTTTCATAACATGAATCAAAGAAACATTCTCCACCAATATTTGGAATTCCCAAGCAATTACCATATCCAGATATCCCTCTAACAACTCCTTTTGCTATTTCAAGATTTTTATCATTTTCGAGATTACTAAATCTTAAGGAGTTAAGTAAAGCTATCGGCCTAGCACCCATAGCAAAAATATCTCTAACAATACCACCTACTCCAGTGGCTGCACCTTCATATGGTTCAATGGCTGAAGGATGGTTATGTGATTCTATTTTCATTACAATTGCCTTCCCGTCTCCAATGTTTATTGCCCCAGCATTCTCTTCGCCCGCATTAGTAAGAGTTAGATTAGAAGTAGATTTAATATTACGTAATAATTTTTTGGTGTGTTTATATCCACAATGTTCACTCCATAAAGCTCCAAATAATCCAAGTTCTAAATCATTCGGTTCACGTTTTAATTTCTCGACTATAGAATTATATTCATGAACTGTAAGTGCTAATTCTTTTAAAGTTTCAAGGTTATACATTTTGACTTATATTTTCAATTATTGAAGTAAAGATTCTTTTCCCATCTTCACCACCCAATATTTTTTCACTGGCTTTTTCTGGATGTGGCATCATTCCTAAGACATTACCTTTAGAATTTACTATTCCTGCAATATTATTGACAGAACCATTTGGATTATAACTTTCCGTCTCATCGCCTGATTGTGATGAATAGCGGAAAATAATTCTTTCCTCTTCTTCCAATTTGTCCAAGTTGTATTTATCTAATTGGAAATTTCCTTCTCCATGTGAAATAGGTATATTGATTATTTCGTTTTGTTTATATTGATCACTATAAATTGATTGATTGTTTACTTTCAAAAAACTTCTTTCACATATAAAATCTAGATTTTTGTTTTTGATCAAAATTCCTGGTAATAAATTAGATTCACATAAAATTTGGAATCCATTACAAATACCTAAAACTGGTCCCCCTTGTTTTGAGAATTCAATGACTTTTTCCATAATGGGAGAAAAACTTGCTATTGCTCCAGTTCTTAAATAATCTCCATATGAAAAACCTCCTGGTAATATGATGAAATCACAATTATTTAAACTTTGATCTTTATGCCAAATATACTCAGAATTAATCTTTATGACTTCGTTTAGTGCATAGAAAGTATCTCTATCACTCCAAGTTCCTGGGAAAACTACAATACCTATTTTCAATTTTGATAAACTTTTCAGCTAAATAAATATAATCTAAAGAAAATGATAATGATTATTTTGGATTAACAAAAGAAGGAAATATAATACTATTGTTGATTTTTTTGAGTGGTTCTGAAACTTTTTCTTTTTTTATTAGAGATTTTTTTCTTTCTTATAGAGGTAGGAGACTCAAAATTTTGTCTCCTTCTTGTTTCAGAAACAATAGATTCTTGTTGAACTTTTTTTGAAAACCTTCTCAGCAGTGCTTCAAAGCTTTCATCATCTTTTATATTTACTCTAACCATATAGTTTTCCTTCTTTATAATTATATTTTATATAAAAAAAATAAAAATTTACATTCTTTCTATAATTTTTATTGCTTTATCTATTCTTTCTATAGATTTTTCTTTACCTAATGCTTCCATTGTGTGAAAAAGAGGAGGAGATTCTTTCCTGCCAGTCAATGCTATTCTAATGGGAAAAAATAACTGTCCAGCCTTTAAAGCTAAATTTTCAGCCAAAGCTCTGAACTTTCCTTCTAAAACTTCAGGTTCTAAATTTTCTATCTCTTGTAATAATTCTGTTGATTTTTGTAACCCTATGATAATACTTTCTTTTGAAGTGTTTTTAGGGAGTAATTGATCTGAATTAATTTCTAAATTGTCACAAAAAAAATAATTTAATAAATAAGCAGCATCATTTATTTTTTTCAACCTTTCTCTTATAAGGGGTGTAAGTTTTTCAATTTGTGTTTTATCTTTAATGCCTAAACCTTGATTCCCAATAGGTTTTGAAACTTGTTTAAATATAATTTCATTTAATTTTTTTGAATCCATGGTTCTAATATATGAAGCATTCATCCATTCTAATTTTTCAGGATCGAAAACGGCTGCATGATCTAAAATCCTTTCTATGCTAAATTTTTTTATTATTTCTGTAATTGACATAATTTCTGTGTTGTCACCAGGAGACCATCCAAGTAGAGCAAGAAAATTTAATAAAGCTTCAGGTAGATATCCTTTATCTTTATAACTCAACGCAGATTCAGCCCCGTGCCTTTTTGATAGTTTAGATTTATCCTTTCCCAATATCAGAGGAACGTGTACATATTTTGGGAATCCATAACCCAATGCTTTGTGTAAAAGAACATGTCTAGGAGTACTGGAAATCCATTCTTCTCCTCTAATAACATGGGAAATTTTCATTTTATGATCATCAATGACGTGTGCTAAATGATAAGTGGGCATTTCATCAGATTTTAATATAATAAAATCGTCTATTTCTTTATGATCAAAATTTACCATTCCTCTTATTTCATCATAGAATTCTATTTGTTCCTTAGGGACTCTAAATCTGACGACTACTTGTTTTCCTTCGCTTTTTCTTGCAAGCGCTTCTTTCTCTGTAATTTCACCACGTCCATCGTATCTAGGAGGTATTTTGTTTCGTACTTGTTCTTCTCTTAAACTTTGTAATTCTTCAGGTGTTGCCCCATCATAATATGCAGAATTATTATTAATTAATTTTTGTACTTCTGTTTTATAGATAGCTTTTCTTTCAGATTGTCGGTACGGTTCAAATGGGCCTCCTATATCGGGACCTTCATCCCAATTCAATCCTAACCATTTTAAACTTTCAATTATTGTTATTTCAGAATCTTTGTTATATCTGGCTCTATCCGTATCTTCAATTCTTAATATGAATTTCCCATTATTAGCCTTAGCGAACAACCAGTCAAAAATGGCTGTTCTTAAACCACCAATGTGCATATCCCCTGTGGGACTAGGAGCAAATCTTACTCTAACCATATTATTTGTCAATTTTTTTTACCTTTCTATAGAATTTGAAAACTTTTCTAAATCTTCTGGAATTGTTGATTCAAAAAATAATCCTTTTTTAGTTATAGGATGTTTAAAACTTAATTTTGAAGAATGTAAAAACGGTCGTTTTAAATCCAATTCAGGAATTGAAGATCCATACATTTTATCTCCGACTAATGGGTGCCCCAATTCTGATAAATGAACTCTTATTTGATGCATCCTTCCTGAAAATAATTTTATTTCTAAAAGAGTAAATTTAGAATAATACTTTTTACAAGAGTACAGAGTTTTGGATTCTCTACCTCCAGATATAATCTTCCTTTTTAAAGGATTATTGGGGTCTCTTAAAATTGGAGCATCAATAATTGCTTTTTGTTTAATTGGTTTGCCATGCACTAATGCAGTATATATTCTTTCCATTTTTCTTTTAAGAATCATTTTCTTTAACAAATTATATGCTCTTTGACTTTTAGCAACTATCATAATTCCAGATGTTCCTTTATCCAATCTGTGTACAATTCCTGGTCGATCCTGATCTCCAACAGAAATAATTTCTGGGAATTCTTTTATTAATAACCCGTTTAAAGTACTTTCATGATTCCCATTTACTCCGTGTGTTGAAATATTGGCTGGCTTTTCCAGAACAATGATATCTTCATCATTATGATAAAAATGTATATCAAATGCGAAATTATTTTTTGAAGAAATACTAGTATCCAATTGTAAAATAATAAGATCTCCTGGACTTAAAATTTGAGATTTTTTTGTAACTATAATGTCATTAACATTACACATTTTATTTTTTATCAAGGTGCTTATTTTTTCACGAGACAAATCAGAATTTTCTGCAATTATTTTATCTAGGCGTTCTGTTTTTTTGTTTTTTAGAGAAATTTCCATTATTTTAATTTCTGAATGAATATTGCATCGAAAATATAAATAGCTATTGCAATTGTTATTGAAGAATCCGCTATGTTAAAAACTGGCCACCAACCTACATCGATAAAATCATTAACATATCCAAATCTTATTCTATCTAAAATATTACCAAGAGCTCCAGCTACAACTAGACCTGAAAATACTCTGATTAATATTCTGGGCTTATCAATTGTAAATAAATATATTATTAATATAGATGCGATAATTAGCGATAAGATTAATAAAATAATCCCAAAATTTTCAAATAAACTAAAAGCCATTCCAGTATTTCTAGCATAAGTTATCCTAATTATTCCTTCTGCAGGAATGGATTCTCCGAGTGACATATTTTTATAAACTGCATATTTTGTTATTTGGTCTGATATAAATACAAAAGAAAAGACAGGAAAAATATATTTGTCCTTAAATACCCAAGAGTGACCTATTTTACGAAAAAACATCATTAATAAATTCATATTTATTTATTTTAATTATAATCTTAATTATATTCTTATAGATATGATGAAAAAAAATGGGGGGAAACTTTGTTAATTGATCTAAGATCTGATACAGTAACTAAACCTTCGCCAGAAATGAGAAAAGCCATGGCAGAGGCAGAAGTCGGAGATGATGTTTATGGAGATGATCCTACTGTAAATGCGCTAGAAGAAAAAGCGGCTGAGTTGTTTGGTAAAGAATCAGCCCTTTTTGTTACATCAGGAACGCAAGGAAATTTAGTTTCTGTGTTATCACAAACAGGTAGAGGTGATGAGATTATACTTGGGAACCAATCACATATTTATAGCTCTGAGGCAGGTGGTGTATCGGTATTAGGAGGTGTCGTAATGTATCCTCTTGAAACTAATCAAAATGGAACTATTGATATTCAAAAAATAAAAGATGCAGTTAAAGGAGATGATTATCATAAACCTCGTACCAAACTATTTTCTTTTGAGAATTCTCATAATTGGTCAAGTGGTAGACCTATAAACAAATCAGATTCTGACAAAATGGCTAAAGCAGCTAAAGAAGTAGGGTTGAGAGTACACGTTGATGGAGCAAGAATATTTAACTCGGCCGTATCTTTGGGGATCCCCGTTAAAGATTTAACAGCAAATGTAGACTCAGTTACTTTTTGCTTATCGAAAGGTTTAGGATGTCCCATAGGCAGTATAATTGTCGGTGAGAAGGATCAAATTATTGAAGCAAGAAGAGTAAGAAAAATTCTTGGATCCGCCATGAGACAAGTTGGCGTTATTGCTTCGTGTGGAATTGTAGCATTAGATTCAATGATTGATCGATTAGAAGATGATCATGAAAACGCTAAAAAATTAGCCATTGGTTTGTCTGAGATGGATATTATTGAAATAGATTCTGATAATATTTATACAAATCTTGTGCGATTCAAAATCACTAATCAAAAAGGATTTGAGTTTGCAGAAAAACTTAAAGAATTAGGAGTGTATATTAATGGTGGTGAATCTGATTTAAGAATGGTTACCCATTATGGGATTGAATCAAGTGATATCGACAAAACTATTGAAGCAGTATCAAAAGCTGTAAACTTAATTTAAGTATCTTTCCAAAGCTGTTCGAATTTTTCTTTTAATCTTTTCTCCGTTCCTAGATTTTTGGGTGTGTAAAATTTTTTGTTCGAAAGACTTTTAGGGAAATTATTTTGTCTAACAAAACCTTCTTTTGAATTGTGGTCATATTTGTATCCTTTTCCTGCTCCGAATTCTTTATCTATATCTGTAACAGCATTAATAAGATGTAAAGGGACTTCAGTTATAGGATTATTAGTAACCTCTGAAAGTGCGGAATTTATTGCTTGATATGAAGAATTGCTTTTATCGCAAAGTGCTAGGTAAATAGTAGCATTTGCTAAAGGGATTCTTGCTTCGGGCATTCCAATTTTACTTACTGCATCAAAAGCTGCATTTGCGATTATCATTGCATTTGGATTTGCTAACCCAACATCTTCAGATGCACTGATAATCAATCTTCTTGAAATAAACACAGGATCTTCTCCGTTCTTTAACATTCTTGCAAGATAATATATTGCAGCATTAGGATCTGATCCACGTATTGATTTTATAAACGCAGAAATATTATTGTAATGATTGGAGCTGTTTTTATCATATATATTTTGATTTTCTAATAATATTTTTACCGTGGGTGCTTCAATCTTTTTTTCATTCTTTTTTGAGATTGTTGACATGATAGATAATTCCAAAGTATCTAGGGCTTTCCTAGCATCACCATTCGATCCATTTATAATCAAATCAAGAACATCGTCGTTCAATATTATTTTTTCCATAGAAATCTTAATTTCTTTATCACTCAGTGCTTTATTTATTAGAGATTTTATAGAATCACTGCTATGTGGCGTGAATCTGAAAATTTTGACTCTTGAAATAAGGGGGTTTATTATTGAAAAACCTGGATTTTCTGTTGTAGCTCCGATTAATACAATCACTCCATTTTCTACTAAAGGTAACAGAGTATCTTGCTGACTTTTAGAAAAACGATGGATTTCATCTAAAAAAAGGATTGTTTTGTTATTATTTGCTCTTGTTCTATTATTTATAACTTCATTAGCTATTTTTCTGATGTCTGATAGCCCAGCCGAAACAGCAGATATCGACCTAAAATTCATTCCGACCTCATCAGCTATTAACTGAGCTAAAGTTGTTTTACCAGTTCCCGGTGGTCCCCAGAAAATCATTGATGGAATAGTTTTATTTTTTATAAGATTCGTTAGAATTTCACCTTGTTTCATTAAATGTTCTTGTCCCAAAAAATCTTTTATCTTTTTTGGCCTCATCCTTGTAGACAATGGTGATTCAGATAATAATTCGTTCCTTATATTGTGTTCAAATAAATCCATTACTTTTTAAAAAACTTATTAATTTTTTCTATAAAATATTCATCATTGCTTTCGATTATTGTCCTTAAATCAAAAATCAATATATCTTTTTCAATTCTTCCTATAATAGGTATTTCTTGTTCTAATAAAAAACTTTCAATTTCTCGCATAATTTTTTTATTATTTAACACAATGCCTGCACTGTCAATAAATGTGTCTGGGAAAGTTCCTCCTCCAACAGTAGATTTTATATTTTCACTTGAAGTAAAAAAATTCCCATTTATCTTTTTCTCTATAAACTTTGCTCTTTCTAATAACTCTTTTTGTGTTTTACGCAACATGGACCAGAAAGGAATTTCCTCTTCATATTCTCCAGAAATATAATATAGAAGAGTCTGGTGTAGAATGTTAAGATTAAGTTTATCTATCCTTGCTGCTCGGCTTAATGGGAAATTGTTTATTTTTTCAATATATTTTTTTTCTCCAACAATAATACCAGCTTGAGGACCTCCTAGTAATTTATCACCTGAAAATAATGTAATTGTAGCTCCTTCTTTGATACTATCACTTACTGTTTTTTCTTCTGGTAATCCGAATTTAGAAGTATTTATTAGTGCACCAGATCCTAAATCATGAATTATGGGGATATCAGCTTTTTTTCCAATTTTTGATAATTCTCGTATACTAACTTCTTCTGTAAATCCTTTTATTTTGAAATTTGATTTATGGACCTTTAAAATAGCCGCTGTATTTGAAGTTATATTTTTTTCATAGTCTGAAATGTAAGTTTTATTTGTTGTTCCTACATCTTTTATTGACAAACCTGATAATTCAATTATTTCTGGAATTCTAAAACCTCCCCCTATCTCTACAGATTCTGATCTGGAAATCAGTATTTCCTTATTTTTACCCAAAGGTGCTAAACAACACAGTAATGCCATTGCATTATTATTTACTACAGTCCCGGATTCAGCTCCAGTTAAAATTGTCAAAAGATTTGACGTTCTTTCTGTTCTTTTGTTGCGTTTTTTATTCGATATATTCAATTCAAGATCTGAGTAATCTGTAACAAGGGTTTCAATATTTTTTATTGCTTTTTTTGATATTGGTGATCTGCCTAAATTAGTATGTAAAAGTACTCCTGTGCCGTTGATTACTTTGGTGAATTTTAATTTTTTCAATGATTCAACATTTTGGATAATGCTATAAATAATTTGTTTTTCAGAAATCTCCTCGTTTTTTTTATTGGCATTTTTTCTTAAATCTGCCAATTCTTTATTTATAATATCTTTAAGAATTACTTTATTGATTTTTAGGTTAGCTATTTTTTTATTTATTAAAATTTTGTTAACACTAGGTATGTTTCTAAGGTTCATCGCATTATTTATTCACATATTCTTCTTTTTTTATTCTATATCAATTGAATCAAAAGAAATAAAATTATATATTTGATTTGATTATGAAATAAATAATCCTATCTATTTCTAAACTTTAATATTAATTGGAGAATAATTAATGGTCAAACAAACTTACAAAGAAGTTAATGCTGAAGAATACATAGTGGAGAAAGAACCTTTTTTTATACCCATTGCAGATGAAATCACAGTTTTTGAATCAGCATATAACCAGCGAATTCCTATACTTCTTAAGGGACCTACAGGGACCGGGAAAACTAGATTTGTTGAATATATGTCATGGAAAATAAATAATAATAAAGCTTCTACAAAAGATGTTCCTTTGATAACCGTAGCATGTCACGAGGACTTAACTGCCAGTGATTTGGTTGGGAGATATTTGTTAGATGCGACTGGTACCAGGTGGATCGATGGACCTCTTACTCGAGCGGTTAAATCTGGAGGAATATGCTATCTTGACGAAATTGTTGAAGCAAGAAAAGATACAACTGTTATCATTCATCCACTAACTGATCATAGAAGAACTTTAACTATAGATAAATTAGGACAAGTTATTGAAGCAGATGAAGGTTTTTTATTAGTTGTTTCTTATAATCCTGGATATCAAAATGCAGTCAAGGATTTGAAACATTCCACCCGACAAAGATTTGTTGCTATTGAGTTTGATTTCCCTGATGTAGAAAGAGAAAGTAAAATTATATCTCATGAAGCTGGTGTCAAAGAAGACATTTCTCATCAACTGGCAATTTTGGGACAAAAAATCAGAAATCTTAAGGAGCATGGCCTAGAAGAGGGTGCTAGTACCAGATTATTGATTTATGCGGCACGATTAATCAAAGAAGGTATTAGTCCTAAAAGAGCTTGTCAAGTTTCTTTAACTTGGGGAATTACTGATGAACTACAAATACAGGAAACTGTTGATCAGATAGTATCGTCTATTTTTGAATAAATTGAACAATTCAGATAAATACAATCAATTAAAAAAAGAAGTTACGAGTAGAAAATCTCAACTGCAAATTGAAAATAATGAAGAAGTAAGATTGGCTGCAGTGAGTATTCTTATAGAGAATGACAACGATAATTATCCCATATATATGATTAAAAGAGCAGATGAAGGTGTACACGCTCTAGAATGGGCTTTCCCTGGTGGTAAATATGAAGAAGAAGATTCGGATTTACTTGATACTGCAATAAGAGAAACTCATGAGGAAATAGGAATATCAAAGGACTTTATTTCCTTTTGGGGCCCTTTAGATCCAGTTTATACTTTGGGTACAGGATGGAAAATTTTTCCCTTTATAGGGGTTGTAAAATCAGATATAAAAACTGTAAAGAATGAAGAAGAAATTCAAGAAATAACTAAAATCCCTTTATTTAAGTTGTTAGAATCTAAAAATAATAGATATGTTTCTTTTACAACAACTAATGGTAGGATAGATTCTAAATCATACGTTTATGAAAATAAATTAATTTGGGGAGCATCCGCAAGAATTATATCTCAAATCAATAGTTTTATTTAACAAATGCCTAATTTTGATCATACAAAAATTAAAAGATTATTAAAAGCTTATCCAAAAGAAGTTTCAGAAACCTATATCTATTCTCGTAGAATATTAAAAAATAAACTACCCGAAGAAATTCTAATTAATTGGGAAAATGTTGGATTGAGTTTAGCGCAAGAAAATACTCATTCCTGGGAGTGTGCTTTAGCATTTTTTAAAGTGTCAGTTGAGGTACAACAACATCTACCTTCTGGACAATTTATAGGTTGGTGCGACTCTGGGCTCAAATTGACTAGAAAAAGTACCAAAATCTCCATTTCTTTTTTTGATTCAAGCCCAAAAACCATGACAAGATTAAGACCAAGATATATAGAAGATTGGGTTTCAAGAGTAGAAAACCTTTATAAAGGTACTTGGAAATCTACAATACTAACATGCAATGTTTTTGAATCATCACCAACTATTTTGGAAACTATTTCATTTGATCAATACTGTAAACTAATAGAATTTATCGAATCTTTATCCAATAGGTCTTATGACATAGCAAGTGAAATATTAGAAACTTCAACCAAAATATTTTCAATAAACTTTCAAGAAATAGATGATTTGCTTCAACTATCAATATCCATTACTGAAAAAGAATGGAGAGACGTCAAACCAACATACGAAATTATCTTAAATCAAATAGTAAAGCTACCAAATGCAAATATAAAACTTATATTTGAAATGTCTAAACGGCTATTTGGATTGTCTGGAATAAACATTTCAAATTTCTTTTCTATGATCATGAAAACTTTGACATTGGTGAATAAAGACGACAGAGATGAAATGTTACACATTACTCAACATGTGGTAAATAATGCTCCTTATGTAACAATGGATTTCTTGAAGAGTGTCCCAACCTTACTTGAAACATTGGATTTAAATCAATTAGATCAATGGAAAAATAATGGGATAAGACTAGCTTTAGACCAAGATACAAACCCAATTCCACCAACTCAATTTTTCAAATTAGAATCAAAAATGTCCAAAGATCTTATTGATCAGATCTCTTCAAGTGTTGAATTGACCAGAATTAAGGAATTGATGAAATTGTATTGTACAGGATTGTCTGGGGAAGATGTTTCGGTCGCGAATTCTTCAAACCTTTCCGAGAAAAATATAGGCTGGACGCAATCGGACCTCCCAACATCGGATGGTAAAACTATCTATCTACCAAATGTAATCTCCAAATACCCAATGAAAGATGAAAACTTTGATTATTTCAAAGTAATTGCTACTCATCAACAGGCTTTATTGGAATTTGGGACATTTAAATATGATCCCAAAATTAAACCACGAAATAAAAAATCATTAAAAATACATGAAATATTAAAAAAAGCATTGGATGAATTGGATGAATCAAATGAATCAAAAGAAGAACACGCAACTAGGTTTGCAAAAGTTTTGAGGGCGATACCTCCTTTCAACTCAGACCCTCAATTAGCTTCTGATTTATTTGGAATTGTTGA
>Ga0257112_10000200_pt1 | contig 25535 bp, 26 predicted proteins | sample LP_taG_5_FD_191565 | JGI IMG/M metagenome (GOLD analysis project Ga0257112, IMG submission 191565) | Marine microbial communities from Northeast Subartic Pacific Ocean, Canada - LP_J_2015_P26_1000m | ecosystem: Environmental > Aquatic > Marine > Oceanic | place: Canada: Northeast Subartic...
CGAGTTTGAAGATTCCGAAGTCACCGACCCCTTCACTGGCATGAAGAGGCGGCTGTCTCGCGGGGGTAGGGGAGAGTTCAATATTGGGCTCCGTCACGATATCCCGTCACGCAATATGAACTGGGGTTTTAGCATCAGGAATCGTTTCGATGGAAACAATATTACTTATGACATCGACAAGAACGAGGAGTACGAAGGCAGCAATTCGTATTTCAGTTGGGTCGAGATGCAGGGTTGGGGAGGATTGACTTATCGGTTCGAAGCCCGCGACGAATTCGTTCGCTGTCGAAGCAGAGACCGATTCGAGAATCGATCGGTTGGCGATGGCGGGCTACGGGAACTCGAAAAGTCCTGTTGGGATACCGGGACAGTGTTGGCATTGAAAGTACGTGGTACCTTTTGAACTAACGGGTAGGCGGGTACGTCCGCCCTACACGTTCATTACTACTTTTTTCAAATATTCATCGTTGTGCGTGATGTATTCGGCACTAGATAAGTGGTACCAGCGGGCGGACTCGAACCGCCACGCCTGTGAAGGCAATGGATTTTGAATCCATCGTGTCTACCAATTTCACCACGCTGGCATTTTTGGCCGGTTCAGCGCAATCTTAGAATTACTATCTCTTTAGTAAAAATGTTTCCTACGGTTTCTTTTGAATGTAGGCTGGTTTTTCGCGCTGATAGGCTACACATTATACCAGTTGACTTAAGAGCTGCAATTGCGTCAGTTTTCTTATGCATACCATGTTTTAAGACAATTAAAGATATGCCCCAAAAGTAAGAAGTATATAAAGATGCTGCTCAGAGATTTTCATTACGAACTCCCGGAACACCTCATTGCTCAATATCCATTGGAGCATCGAACCGATAGTCGATTGATGTGTCTTAATGCCGCAACCGGATCAGTTGAACACCACGTATTTCACGAAATCATTGAGTATCTCCAACCCGACGATGTGCTGATTTTCAATAATACGCGAGTTATTCCGGCCAGGTTATATGGTGAGAAAGACACCGGGGGGAAAGTGGAAGTTCTGCTTGAACGAGTGCTCAGTAATAACATGGTTGTAGCCCAAGTGAGGGCAAGCAAGTCTCCAAAACCCGGAACGACTCTCGAATTTCGGACAGGAAAAAGCGAGAATGGCCGTAACGAACAAATTCTCAAGGTGCGGGTAGAAGGTCGGCAGGGAGATTTTTTTGTTCTACAGTTTCTTCCAGAATTGAAACTTTCTGAGGCTCTGGCTAGATTTGGGCATGTTCCGTTACCTCCCTATATAAAAAGATCCAGCGAGCCCGTCGACAAAGAACGCTATCAAACCGTGTATGCCTCACATGAGGGTGCCGTAGCGGCTCCAACTGCTGGCCTGCACTTTGATGAAGACTTGTTACAGGCGATTAGTTCTAAAGGAATAGAACAGGCCTTCCTGACTCTGCACGTTGCCGCTGCTACTTTTCAACCCATACGAGTTGGAAATGTTATAGGTCATAAAATGCATAAAGAGACGATGGAAGTTAATGAGCAAGTTTGCGAAAGGGTAAATGATTGTAAGGCACGAGGAGGTCGGGTTGTAGCAGTTGGAACAACCACGGTAAGAAGCCTTGAGTCAGCGGCAAGCGGAGGCGTATTGAAACCTTTCAGGGGGGATACCGATATCTTTATCTATCCAGGCTTTGAATTTCAGATTGTGGATGCGATGGTGACCAATTTTCATTTACCAGAATCGACCTTGTTAATGTTGGTTAGTGCATTCACGGATAAAGAAATGCTACTTGGCGCTTATTACGAAGCCATAAATAACAACTATCGGTTTTTTAGTTATGGTGATTCTATGTTTGTTTACAAAAGCTAAGCACGCTGTCTATTAAGTTCTCATTACAGTTGCTTTTAAATCTTCCTTCTAAGCTGTCCACGGCCTCTCATCGTTGCCGATTATTTGGTATACTGCGCGGCCTTCAAGTACATATATACTTTCGTTTAATTAACAAGGAATTAGGAGCACATGAAAGCACCCGTACGAGTCGCTGTCACTGGAGCAGCGGGCCAGATTAGTTACTCTCTGCTCTTCCGAATAGCTGCCGGAGAAATGCTTGGTAAAGATCAGCCTATTATTCTTCAATTACTCGAGATTTCACCTGCCTTGGAAGTTCTTAAAGGAACAGTAATGGAAATTGAAGATTGTGCTTTTCCATTGGTTGCGGAAATCATACAAACTGATGATCCGGGTATTGCTTTCAAGAATGCCCAATTTTGTATTTTAGTTGGAGCTAGGCCCAGAGGGCCAGGGATGGAACGAAACGATCTTCTGGAAGCTAATGCCCAAATATTTTCACTTCAAGGAAAGGCCATTAATGATAATGCTGACCCAGATGTAAAGGTACTGGTCGTTGGTAATCCCGCAAATACTAATGCGCTAATAGCCTATAGGAATGCCCCTGACTTAAAACCCAAACAATTTACTGCGATGACTCGATTAGACCATAATCGTGCTATTGCCCAGCTTGCACAAAAAACCGGTTGTCACAACAGTGATGTTTCAAACCTAATCATTTGGGGCAACCATTCCGCGACTCAATATCCTGACATTCATCATTGCACGGTAGCCGGTCGGGCTGCGGTGGATTTAGTCGAAAGTTCTTGGGTGATTGAAACCTTCATCCCCACGGTGCAGCAACGAGGTGCAGCCATTATCAAAGCTAGAAGTTTATCCAGCGCGGCTTCTGCAGCCAATGCAGTGATAGAACACATGCGTGATTGGGTGAATGGAACAAATGGCGAGATGGTCAGCATGGGAATATATAGTGATGGATGTTACGGTGTGGAAGAAGGGCTAATATTCTCTTTTCCAGTAATCTGCAAGGACGGAAGCTACTCTGTGGTTCTAGGGCTTTCAATTAATGAACTGAGCCAAGTTCTGATAAAAAGAACCGAGGCAGAGCTCAAAGAAGAGAAGGAAGGGGTTTCAGCGTTGCTCCCGTAGAAATTTTAATGTAAGCGCCATAGGGTTATCCTATAAAAATGAAAAATAATGCTTTGGCGGTAATAAGAAGCAATCCGTTTTGGTCTTACCAGATTGCGGGGTGGTCGATTTGGTTCGGTCTTTTGGTCGCGGGCACCTTTGCTTTTGAGCCAAGTAGTTATCTGTTTGCCCGTTCTCTGGGTTATTTTTATATAGCAGTTCTTGGCTTCATATTAACCTCCGGGCTCCGGTATTTGTTTCTTTTCGTATCTAGGTTTCGCGTCATAGTTCGATCGCTGATATGTTTTCTTTCTATTTTAATAGCTTCGATATTATGGCCAGTTTTGATTGTTACTGTTGGAAGAGTGGTTCCTCTGGATTGGGCAGGGCTCGCGAGTTCTGGAGTACTTCCTACGGAACCATTCGATAATATTGTAAATCTAACTTATCCCGTTTTTTACATATGGGGAGGGCTTTATTTTGTTATTAAATTGATGCTTCTTCTTCAGGTGGAGCGGGAAAAGGTATTACGGTCAACGGCCCTAGCAAATCAAGCCCAGCTCTCAATGTTGCGTTATCAACTTAACCCCCATTTTCTGTTTAATACTTTGAATGCTATCTCTACACTAGTTCTCGATAAGGCAACTCAACAGGCTAACGAGATGCTTACTAAGCTCAGCAAATTCTTACGTTATTCATTGGATCATTCGCCTTTAGATAGGGTCACTCTGGCGAATGAGCTTGAAACATCCCAGCTTTATCTCGATATCGAGAAGGTACGGTTTGCAGACCGGCTGCGATTACAATTTAATATCGATGCAGATGTTGGGGAAGCGCAGGTGCCTACTCTGTTGTTGCAGCCGATTATCGAAAATTCTATTAAGCACGGTATCTCTAAGTCAGAAGATGGAGGCATTATTGTAATTACCGCGCAAAGGAAGGAAGGAAATCGACTCTTAATAGAAGTTATCGACGATGGGCCTGGAGTCCCTGATAATGAGATTATTGGGCAGAAATTCCAACCTTCTAAGGGGGTGGGCATAAGTAATATTAGGAACCGTCTGCAGGAGATTTACGGTGAGAGTTATGAGCTGATTTTTACTAACGCCGAACCGCGAGGGCTGAGAGTAGCGATATTAATTCCTTATGAAAGAAACTAACTCGAAAAAACTGACAGTCATTATTGTTGATGATGAAGAACTTGCCAGGCGAGGCTTGGCAATGCGTTTAGAAGAAGTTTCTGGGTTAGAAATATTAGAGCAGTGCCAAAATGCTAGGGAGGCCCTAGACGCTATTAATAAGCATGAACCCGATCTGGCATTTCTTGATATTCAGATGCCTGGTATGAGCGGGTTTGAGCTGATTGGGGAAATTCAGGGTGACATAATGCCCATGATTGTATTCGTCACAGCTTTCGATGAGTTTGCGGTAGCTGCGTTTAATGTCCATGCCGTCGATTACCTGTTGAAACCTGTAGAATCTGATCGGCTAAAGGAAGCGATTAACAAAGCCCAGCAACTGAAAATACAACGGAAGACACTTGGTGAAAAGCAGAAGCTTTTAGAGCTGGCAGTGAGTCTCACGGGCAAATCTTCAGATGCAATTGGGGTATTGTTGGAAAGTGGTGAAGATCTCGTTGAGCAGCCTGATCAGCTTGCGATCAAGGACGGTACAACCCTAACCCTTGTGCCAGTTAAGGACATTGACTGGATTGATGCCGCAGGCGACTACATGTGCGTGCATGCTAAAGGGGAGACCCATATTATGCGGACCACTATGAAAGAATTGGAGGCTAGATTGGCTCCGTCCATTTTCCAACGAGTACACCGCTCAACTATCGTAAACCTACTACGAGTAGAAAAGATTTCGTCCCACATCAACGGTGAGTTTCATCTCATACTGAATGGTGGCATTTCTTTGAAAATGAGTCGTTCGTATAAGAACAAAGTGAAACACTTCTTCAGAGAATAATCTGTAGCAGCTCGTAGATGTTTCTTTGGCGGGTTCTGGTTTTATTTTTGCTTGATATGATTTAGTGGCAATTCTGTGGAGTTAACTACTTCACGCAACATAAAGCTTGAATGTACATCCGTTACTCCCTCTATGCGAGTAATCTTGTCGAGCAAAAAGTCTTGGTAGTGTTCCATATCAGGAACGACCACTTTTAGCTGGTAGTCCGCGGACTGGCCGGTGATCAAAAGGCATTCGATGACCTCGGGATAACTTTTCACTTTACCTTCGAAAACTTCGAATCGGTCCGGTGTATGACGATCCATACTAATCTGTATGAGAGCGGTAAGCTTTAGGCCCAATTTAGAAGCATTCAGTAAGGTCACTTGATGCTCAATAATGCCGACTTCCTCAAGTTGTTTTACTCGACGGGCACAAGGGGTGGGAGACAGACCTATCTTGTCTGCCAACTCTAGATTGGTAATGGCACCATTGCTCTGCAGTTGTTGCAGGATGCGCTTGTCTAGTTTGTCCAGGATCATTGCAAGCCTCTATGTTTATTTACTCGAATAATATGTAATTGAATAGTATAATTAAACAATAATAAACTAGTATATAGTCAATATAACTAATAATTAAGCAGTTTCATAGAAAATATGAGTAGAATCTCTATCGCGATTTCATTATAGTTGTCAAGCTAAAGATACGGACAAGGCAAAACGGGCCTGAACCTGGAAGTACAACTAGCAGCCTCACAAGGGCATAGCAAGAAACAGCACCACAAGGACGGCGGATCGGTGTTGGAGGAGCAATGGACTTAGTAATCACGCTTGATCCCAATGCGGTGGAGGGGCGCAAAGATATGAGTAAAAATCGGTTCGATCATACCAAGTATAAGCCGTTTCAACCAATCGGGCTCATAAATCGTAGTTGGCCTGACCAGGTTATCACTAAGGCGCCAATCTGGTGCAGTGTCGACCTGCGCGACGGTAATCAAGCCCTGATTGAGCCGATGTCGGTAGGGCAAAAGAAAAAGATGTTCGAGTTACTTGTGGAGGTGGGCTTCAAGGAAATCGAGGTCGGTTTTCCGTCGGCTTCCCAACCAGATTTCGATTTTGTGCGCAGTCTGATTGAAGAAGGCAAAGTGCCTGACGATGTCACTATCCAGGTGCTGACCCAAGCTCGCCCTGAACTTATTCAACGAACATTTGAATCACTCAAAGGTGCTCGGAAAGCTATCCTGCATGTTTATAACTCCACCTCAATTGTCCAACGTGAGAAAGTATTCAAGACAAATAAATCAGGCATCATCGAGATAGCTGTAACCGGCGCCAAACAGGTAAAGAGGTGCTCCGAACTGCAATCTGAAACAGAGTGGGTATTTCAGTACTCACCAGAAAGTTTTACTGGGACCGAAGTGGATTTTGCAATTGAAGTGTGTGATGCAGTAAATGAGGTATGGCAGCCTACGCCTGACAAACCAAGCATTATTAACCTGCCATCAACCGTAGAGATGGCGACACCCAATATTTACGCTGATCAAATTGAATTGTTTTGTCGCAACATCAAAAATCGAGATTCAGTTGTCATAAGTCTTCATACTCATAATGATCGTAGCTGCGCAGTCGCTGCAGCTGAGCTGGCGGTCATGGCGGGAGCGCAGCGTGTCGAAGGCACTTTGCTGGGTAACGGCGAGCGCACTGGTAATATGGATGTCGTAGTAATGGCTATGAACTTGTTCAGTCAGGGCATTGATCCCAAGCTCGATTTGCATGATATGGACCACATAGTGTCGGTCGTGCGTGAATGCACCCAGATAGATGTGCATCCGAGGCAGGCATATTCTGGAGATCTGGTTTTTACTGCATTTTCAGGTTCACACCAAGACGCTATTAAGAAGTGTCTCGATATTTACGAGGAAGGTACTACTTGGGAAATCGCATATTTGCCGATTGATCCCCGTGATATTGGTCGCACCTATCAGGATGTAATCCGGGTAAATAGCCAATCTGGTAAGGGTGGTGTGGCTTACGTGCTATCCAACAAGTTTGGTTTTCAACTGCCAAGATGGTTACAGATCGAATTCAGCCAAGTGATACAGAGAGTTACCGAAGATACAGGCCAGGAAATCCATCCGGACGAGATCTGGGAGTTGTTTAATCGGCACTACCTAGATAATAAGAAAGTACTCAGTCTCGAGAATTTCACAATCGAGAAGCATGGAGGCCGAGAGACGTTTAAGGCCCATCTGAATTATTTCGGTAAAGATCTAGCTATTAATGGTGAAGGTGATGGAGTGCTCGACGCCTTCGTCGAGGCCCTAAAAAAGGCTATAAATATTGATTTCGAAATTATGGAATATGGTGAGCACGCCCTAGGGCAAGGTGCCGACGCGGAGGCAGTTACTTATATTCAGATTCGTTGTGACAGTCGGCGCTATAGCGGTGTAGCCATCAGCAAGGACATTATTGCTTCATCACTGAATGCCTTTATGGGAGCTGCTAGCCAGTTGCTAAGAGAGCAGCAAGTTGCAGCTTGATTGTTAGTGTCAAAAGCAGATTAAGCATAGAAAAGCGAGCTGATTTAAGCATCGCTTCCAAGAGGATTCAGGAATTAGGGTTGGTTTAGTCCCGCAAGTTGCCTGTGCCTTAATTCGGGCGATACGAATCTGAAGCATTCTTACAACTGAAATTGAGCTCTTTGGTCTAAAGAGACAGTATAGCTACTTACCCTGACCTTCACGCTATTTCAAACTTTCCTTCTTATTGTTGCGACTAAAGCTCTAATATTCAGTATGCTGTGAAATGCACTATTTCACGGTCTGAATGATATGCAAGAGTGATATCAGTCGATTGCCGCAGTTGTTAGATAGCACAGGACAGCATACTGATGAGCTTGGTTAATGAAGACGAAGCGCTAATAGCAGCAGCTCTTAACGGATCGGCTTATGCTTGGGAGAAACTGGTCAAGCGCTACGAAACCCAGATTTTTAACTATAGTGTAAGGCTGACAGGAAACAGCTCTGATGCAATGGACCTGATGCAGGAAGTGTTCTTGGGAGTATACCGGAACCTGCATCGATTTCGGGGAGACGCAAAATTCAGTAGCTGGATTTTTCGTATCGCTCATAACAAGGCGGTGGACATGAATCGACGCCGGCGATTGTTGTCTAATCAGCTAAGAATAAATGATGATGAGTTCGATATTCTTGACATTCTTCCTGGCGATACCGGAAATGAACCAGATGAAAAACTGGGTACTCAACAGCAAAACGGTAAAATCACTAGAATGCTTGCCAGGCTATCGTTAGAACAAAGATTGGTCGTAGAATTTAAAGTGTTTCAATCCCTAACCTTTGATGAGATAGCAGTTATGCAAGACATCTCGGCAAATACCGTAAAAACACGGTTTTATACTGCTCTTAAAAAATTGAAAGCTGTATCGGAGGAAAATAATGTCCTGTCCTAAGACGCAACATTTATTACAAGAATATTTTTCGGATGACCTGACCCCTCTGTCGAAAAAAGAAATCGAGAATCATATCTATTCGTGTGAACAGTGTAGCAATGAATTGGAATTTTTCTTGTTGGCGCAAAACAAAATGCAAGGTTGGAAGGACCAGCGAGTTCCTCATTGGGATCGAGGAACCGAGTTATTCAAACGGGAACATCACCAGGGAAGAACAGAAACGAAATTTTGGAATCGCTGGCTATGGGTACCTACGGCCGTCTCCCTCGTTATGTTTTGCGCCCTCCTATTTAACCTAAGTGTTGTTTCCAGCGAACAGGAATTCTCTATCTCTTTCGGAGCGAAATCATTTGATCGGCAGCTTCAAAGCCAATTGATAGAGTTCCAACAGCAGCAGCGAGCAGAGATGGATGTCCTTGTATTGCAAGTTGAAGACTGGGTCAACAGTGGTAATGTACAATTAATGCGGACGGTAATGGAGCAAGCACAAGAGGCTGCAGTGGAAAACCTTGATCGTATATATGCATATTTTGAACAGCAACGTCTGCGCGATCTCGAGGACATGCGAGTGGGCTACCAAGAACTTGTAAACAGCGATTACGAAACAATTCGTTCGTTGCAGCAATTAGCTCAGTTCCACAGCTATCAGGGTAGCACCGTGCGCTAACGTGGTACGGGAGACCGCGATGATCAAGCGAAATAGATTATTAGGGGCGAGTATTGCTTTGTTGCTAACGACGTTTAACACCGCCGCACAGGAGAGCAGGTTCGAGGAGCTACAACGCAGTATTGGCATGTTCTCTGGCATCCTAGAGGAAGTGTTGAAGCTTGATCAAAGGCCCGGTCTGTTTGGTTTAAGTTTGGCGGGAATCGAAAATAATTACTTGCTGGGTCAGGGCGTGGTTTTCGAAATTCGTACGCCATTGGCTAACAGGCGGAACAGAATTAATCTGGCCTCGCTCAATTCTGCTATGCAGTCTCTGCAGTCCCGTCCCAATCCATTTGAGGCTGTTGGGATGGAGCCTTTCACAACAGACACCGATCTACCCTCTCCATCAATATTGGCACTCGATGAAGCGAATGGCTACTACCGTGAAATGATGGAGAGGATCGTAAATGTTGATTACTCCCTCTCAATTAATACGGCCATCATGCAGGCATCGGATTCTCTTCTCTCGCTGCGATCTTTAGACAGTATTGAAGAGAATGACTACGAGGAAATTCGAAATGAAATCGGAGCTCTCGGAGTTTCTGTGCAAAGTAATCTTGATCAGTTGCAGGAAATTGAACAGGAAATCCGTATTGCCAATACGAACGTTAAAGCCGTAGACAAGAATAGTCCTGAACAGGGATTGGGTAATGCACTTGCATTGCGCTTGGATGCTGTGTCAGCCACTATCGAACTTCTGAGAGAGCAAGTCCTGGAAAAGGCTCGGGAATTGAAGGAGCGCTCCGAAGCAGCTGGGCGCGAGTATGTCCAGCGCTGGGAACGAGATAAGATTGATTTTGAATCTAATCTCTATGCTGCCATGTGCAATTACGGTTCTATCCTCCGTGAGCTGCCTGAAAATGAGAATATTTCTATCATACTTATCGGTCTTGGAGAAGAATCCGAAGAGTCCACTCATCGTGTAAACAAGGTGCACATCATCAGCAAGACTTCTGTTCTCCAGTGCCAAAGCGGCGAGATCGACAGGCTAACACTGCAGCAAAGCTCCGCTCAATATAGTTACTAACAAGGCGGAACTTTTACTGTCTATTCAGTCTATTTTAAGGCCAACCAAGCTAGGCTGACATTCCGGAATGGCGTCGAGCAAGAACATTGTGGTAATTTCATTATAGCCTCCGACCAAGGTGACAGCCCTGGTTCGCGAATTTGAACGGAATTGTACTGCCGGGAAGCTGAATTTTGATTTGATAAGCAGGTCGATTTAGAGGAGGCCCACAATGATAAATTTTGGCTTGGTTTTAGCCAGAAATATTCTATAAAATGGGGTTTGAATAGATTTGAGCTATTGCTGGCTTAAGCAGATTCAGGATGAGAACCAGTAGTTTTGGAGGAGAATTCGATGGACTGTCCGAAATGTAATTCAGAGATGCAAGAACTCAAGATTGAGACTTTGCATGGTCAAGTGATAATCGATAAATGTGTGGGCTGTAACGGTTTATGGTTAGACAATGGAGAAGGGGAACAGTTGAAGGACGACTGGATGTCAGATTTTGCAGATAGTGGGGACCCAAACATTGGAAAGACTTATGACACCATACGTGATATTAAATGTCCTCGTTGCGGTGAGACGATGCAGCATCTGAGTGATGCAAAGCAAACTCATCTGAAATACGAAGCCTGTGAACAGCACGGTATGTTCCTGGACGCAGGTGAGTTTACCGATTTCAAGTACGAGACATTGCTGGATAAGTTTCGTGATCTGGTGGATTCGCTAACACGCAAGTAACTCTATAGCTGATTTTTTTCAAGAATGCCATTTGGGATGCTCCCAGATGGCGTTTTTTTTGGCTCGTTCTTCAAGCGTAGGGTACTTCCCAATGTCCGTCCAGTGAGCATTGCTATCATGAAAGTCTGATCCAGCTGAAACATGAAGAGATTTGGCTAATGCAATCTCGGTAAGATGTTTCTGGGTATACAAGTCTACGTTTCCGTAACTCACTTCTATGGCATCACCCCCTGCAATGGCAAAATTACTCACCAGATTAGTTAGCTTTCGCTTACTTAGTGGGTAGCGTGTCGGATGGGCGAGGACACTAAGTCCTTTTGCATTATGGATAGCATCGATCGCCTCTGTCATGTCACACCAGTTCGGCTCTACAAAAATACGCCCCCCCTTGGTTAGGAAAGTTTTAAAAGCCTTTTGACGATTCTTTACAATGCCCTTTTCCACCAGGAAATCAGCAACATGACTTCGCGAAAGAGATTTACATGTCAATTTTGCGCAGTACTCTATTAGCCCATCGATACCCAATTTCTGCAATTCATTGCCCATCTCTTTTAACCGAGCTCGACGACCGGCTTGCTGGGCAAGTAATAGTGATTCAAGCTGAGGCTCTTCTGAGTTGATGCACAGACCTACTATATGAATTTCATGTCTTTGCCACTCGCAAGAGATTTCAACGCCTGGAATCAATGTAAGCATTGCGCTGATGTCCTTAACTTCGCCAATTGCCGCCGTACAATCATGATCAGTGATCGCCAGATGGGTAACTTGATTGGCTAGAGCTCGATGTACCAAAAAAGAGGGAGAGTGCTTACCATCAGAATAGTGGCTATGGCAGTGTAGGTCGAACTTCATCTGTTATCTGTGAGCCTCATATCTTTAAGGCACAGGTTACCCTGCATCTGACGGGTTTGCATAGAGCTAGATCAAATCCTGAACAAGAGTAGGTGGGCGAGGAACCTTGCGATGTACAGAAAGCTGAGATTGATCTCACAAGTTAGTATTTACGGATTATTTTAATCTCATCGGGTGCTTCTACATGTGGAAATTCTATTGGATATCCAGGCAAGTTTTGGTACTTTTTGTTATACTTGACTAATTTACTTAGGTATTCGATAATTTCATCCGGCGTTGAGGCAAATAAGGCAACCATATGCGATTAACTACCAAGGGTAGATATGCTGTTACAGCAATGCTAGACCTAGCGATCCATAAGGCGCAGGGACCGGTAAACCTAGCCGATATCTCGCACAGACAGGCAATTTCTCTTTCCTACTTGGAGCAGCTTTTTGCCAAGCTACGTAGGGGCTCGCTGGTCATTAGTGTGCGAGGCCCTGGGGGTGGCTATAAACTACAACGTAGTTCCGAGGCTATCTTTATTGCTGAAATAATCGATGCCGTCAACGAATCAGTAGATACAACACGATGTCATGGGGCCGGTGATTGCCAAGATGGAGAAACTTGCTTAACCCATTACCTATGGGAAGATTTAAGCAATCAGATCCACAGCTTCCTCGAAGACATCAGCCTTGCCGACCTCGTGGCAAAAAAAGAAATAAAGCTCATCGCCGCAAAACAAGATCGGCAGCGAATGGTCGTTAGCGAGAACATTAGAGAGATCGGCGAAGCGAATGATTTACGTATAGCGCATAGCAGCCTGTAAAAAAGTAAAGGCGGAGAAAAAATGCATTTCCCTATTTATCTAGATTATTCATCCACCACCCCAGTGGATCCGCGCGTGGCAGACAAGATGATGGAATGCCTGACGATGAAAGGTAACTTCGGTAATCCGGCTTCCCGATCTCATGTGACGGGCTGGAAAGCTGAAGAAGCTGTGGAAACGGCACGCCGTCACGTGGCTGATCTAGTCAATTGCGATCCCCGCGAAATCGTATGGACTTCTGGTGCGACCGAAGCGGACAACTTGGCCATCAAGGGAGCTGCCCACTTTTATAATAAAAAGGGCAAGCATATTATTACCTCCAAGATAGAACACAAAGCAGTACTCGACAGTTGTCGCCAGTTAGAAAGAGAAGGCTATGAGGTAACGTATCTAGATCCTTCCGAATCCGGGATTATCTCTCCGGAAGCCGTAGCTGCCGCCATTCGATTGGATACAACACTGGTTTCATTAATGCATGTCAATAATGAGATTGGCGTGATTAACGACATCGAAAAAATCGGTAAAATTACGCGTGAAAACAAAGTCATCTTTCATGTTGATGCGGCACAGAGTGCAGGTAAGTTGGATATCGATCTTGGAAAAATGCAGGTCGATCTGATGTCACTCACTACTCATAAGATTTACGGACCAAAAGGAATTGGTGCTCTATATGTGCGCCGTAAGCCACGTATACGGATTGAGCCTCAAATGCATGGCGGTGGTCATGAGCGGGGCATGCGTTCTGGCACACTACCGACTCATCAAATTGTCGGGATGGGTGAAGCCTTTAGGATTGCCAAGGAAGAGATGATTGAGGAAACCGCACGAATACTGGCTCTGCGAAATAGGTTGCTTGAGGGGTTTGGCGATATTGAAGAGGTTTACGTAAACGGAGACCTCGATTACCGCGTCGCGGGAAATCTCAACATCAGTTTCAATTTTGTGGAAGGTGAATCTCTCATGATGGCGCTTAGGAATCTGGCGATTTCTTCCGGATCCGCATGTACCTCAGCGAGCCTGGAGCCCTCTTATGTGTTAAGAGCGCTAGGACTGAATGACGAACTAGCTCATAGTTCCTTACGGATTACGATAGGGCGGTTTACCACGGAAGAAGAAGTTGATTACGCGATCGAGAAAATTCACGAAGCAGTTGCGAAACTAAGAGAACTATCGCCTCTCTGGGATATGTACAAAGAAGGTGTTGATCTCGATCAGGTGCAATGGGCTGCTCACTAGGTAATAAAGATTTTTAATGACATTTTAAAACGAAATTAAAATGACCCGCTTTTTAGTCACGAGAGGAAATTATGGCATATTCAGACAAAGTTTTAGATCATTATGAAAATCCACGCAATGTTGGCAAGCTGGATGATAAAGATTTGAATGTCGGGACAGGTATGGTAGGAGCTCCGGCCTGTGGCGATGTAATGCGATTACAGATTAAAGTCGATGGCAAAGGTATTATCGAAGACGCCAAGTTTAAAACTTATGGTTGCGGATCGGCGATTGCATCCAGTTCGTTACTGACTGAATGGGTCAAAGGGCGTTCTCTGGAAGAGGCTACTAAGATCAAAAATAAAGATATCGTCGATGAACTAGGATTACCTCCGGTAAAGATTCACTGCTCGGTATTGGCGGAAGATGCTATCAAGGCTGCCATAGCCGATGTGAAGCAGAAACGGGACGGGTCAGACTAGCCCCGAGGAAGCACTAACGGGAAGGTCTCGTTCCTAGCAGATTATCAGTAGGGAATTACATACCATGGCAATATCGATCACTGAAAACGCGGCGCAGCATGTTGCCGAACAATTGGCGAATAGAGGCCATGGCCTGGGCATTCGCGTAGGAGTGACAACCACAGGATGCTCTGGCATGGCTTATGTGCTGGAATTTGTCGATAAACTAGAAGCCGGTGATCAGGTATTTGAGAATCAAGGCGTAAAGATCGTTGTAGGTCTCAAGAGCTTGGCCTACATTGATGGTACAGAGATGGATTTCGTTAAACAGGGTGTCAATGAAGGATTCGAATTCTCGAATCCAAATGCCAAAGGTGAATGTGGTTGTGGCGAGAGTTTCAGTGTTTAGTTGCAGTGAAGACAATAAGAACCTTCCATTTTAGTCAGATAATCATATAGTCAGAGTAGTTAAACTCGGGTATCTCTATCCCAGCGTAACCTGGCTTACCAAATTTTAAATCCGATCCGATTGTGCAGAAGATAAGCCAGAATTTTTTTGATCTCTTCGGAATTCCCGAGTCGTTTACCGTAGATCTCGAGTTGATTGGAGAGAAATATCGAGATTTACAGACAAAAGTCCATCCGGATCGTTTTGCTGATGCTGGAGAACAGAAGAAGCTAGCTGCGGTGCAGTATAGCAGTTATTTAAATGATGCATTTGGCACTTTAGTATCACCGATTAAGCGAGCGGCATACATGCTGGTTCTCCATGATTTGGATATTGAGCATTTTAATCAGTCTGAACTCAGCATGGATCTTCTATTGGAACAAATGCGCTTGCGTGAAGCGCTAGATGGGTTATCCAAAGAGGAATCCCAACTCGCGGAGCTAAGTGAGTTAAAGGCTGAAGTTGCAAAAAAATTTCAACAGAGTCAACTTAGTTTTGCCTCATATGTAGACAAGGGCGAACTACCGGCAGCGAAGCAGACTTTCCACGAGATGCAATTTTTAAACAAATTGCTAACGGAAATTGAAACCAAGGAAGAGCAGAGACTCGGTTACTAAATGGCCTTGTTACAAATTTCAGAACCTGGTTGTAAACCGGCTATGCCAGCCCACAAGCTGGCAGTGGGAATTGATTTGGGAACAACTAATTCTCTTGTGGCTGCAAGTTGTGATGGAAGAGTGGAGATTTTGCCGGACCAAACCGGAGAGTATCTGATGCCGAGTGTCGTTCAGTACCGGAAGGGTTTGATACCTTTAGTAGGCGAGAAGGCCAAAGCCGCAGTCATAACGGATCCTGAAAATACAGTCGTATCAGTCAAGCGATTGCTGGGTAAGACTGCTACTGAGATTAGAAATAGTGACCGTGTCGGCAGATATCAGCTGGATTCATCGAAGGATGAAAGAGCTCCTGCATTGTTAACTGCCGCTGGTTCTCGAGATCCCGTTCAGGTATCTGCCGATATTTTGTTGGCGCTGGTCAGCCGAGCGGAAGAATTCCTCAAAGGAAAGCTGGATGGTGCGGTAATCACTGTACCGGCTTATTTCAACGATGCTCAACGCCAGCAAACAAGGAATGCCGCGCGACTTGCTGGATTGAATGTGCTGCGCCTAATAAATGAACCTACTGCAGCTGCTGTAGCCTATGGATTGGATAGCAAAGACCAAGGAAACGTGGTGGTTTTTGATCTAGGTGGTGGTACTTTTGATGTTTCACTGTTGAGTCTCAAGAAGGGCGTCTTTCAAGTTCTGGCCACTGGGGGAGACACTGCTCTCGGAGGAGATGATTTTGACAATGTGCTAGGGGAGTGGTTGAACGCGCAGGCACTTGCAGGTAAAAAGCTTGATTTAGTCGAACAAAGTAAGCTGCTCCACTATGCGAATCAGGTAAAACATCAATTGAGCAATCTCGAATCTGTAGAATTGAATTATGCCGGCTGGACGGGTCGCTTAAGTAATGCGAAGTTCGCCACTCTTTCCCAGGATTTAACTAGTCGTACTATCAAAACTTGTCGGCGGGTGCTGCGCGATGCCTCAAAGTCCGTCGCTGAAATAGATAATATCGTTATGGTGGGTGGAGCAACGCGTATGCCTTTAATCAGGACGGCTGTTGAGGAATATTTCGGGAAAGTACCATTGACGCATATCGATCCGGATAAAGCAGTAGCGGTTGGGGCAGGAATTCAAGCTGAAATATTAATCGGCAATAAATCCGCGGATAATTTCCTGCTGCTGGATGTCAATCCGCTGTCTCTGGGAATTGAGACGATGGGTGAACTGGTGGAGAAGATTATTCCGAGGAATACCACCATTCCAGTTGCTCGTGCCCAGGAGTTTACGACATTTAAGGACGGTCAGACTGCTATGAGTCTGCATGTTTTGCAGGGAGAACGAGAGCTTGTCAGTGACTGCCGATCGCTAGCCCATTTTGAGCTTCGCGGTATTCCCCCTATGGTTGCGGGCGCTGCGAAGGTTCGAGTTACTTTTCAGGTAGATGCTGATGGATTGCTCAGCGTAATGGCTGAAGAATCCAGTACCGGGAAAACCGCCGAAATTCAGGTAAAACCGAGCTACGGTCTAGATGCTGATTCTATTGAGCAGATGCTGAAGTTGTCCCATGAGCATGCCCGTGAGGATATGGAACAGCGTACTTTAAGAGAGGCTCAACTTGAGGCTAACCAGCTAATCGATGCAATCGATGCGGCCACACGGGCTGATGGTGGTTTACTAAGTGAAGAAGAAGCTAACTCAATTGCGTCAATCATTGCTGAACTTAGGCAGGCTATGGAATGTAAAAGTAGCGAACTCATTCATGAACTAATTGAGAACCTAAATAGGGTAAGCAGCGCATTCGCGGCGCGCCGGATGGATATGCAGATTGGCAAGGCGCTGCGTGGTGAGTCAATTGATACAGTTGATAAGTCCGTCAAATAAGTACGGGCAGGGGCACCGATAACAAAATGCCGAAATTAATCTTTCTACCTCATGAAGTGATTTGTCCTGAAGGAGCTGAGATCGACTCAGAGCCAGGTGTAAGCATTTTGAATGCTGCCCTCGCTAAAAATATTTCTATCGAGCATGCCTGTGAAAAATCCTGTGCCTGTACGACCTGCCATATCATCGTGAGAGAAGGTATCGATTCGCTCGATGCGGCAGAAGAGAATGAGGAAGACTATCTCGATAAAGCCTGGGGCCTGGAACCAGAATCACGACTCAGTTGTCAGGCATTAGTAGCCGATAAAGATCTATTGATTGAAATACCCAAATACACGATTAATATGGTTTCAGAGGAACATTAACCCGAGGGATGGAAGAATGAAGTGGACCGATATTTACGACATCGCGATAGAACTCGCCGATGCTTATCCTGACACGGATCCTCAGTATATAAATTTTGTCGACCTGCGAACCTGGGTTCTTGCCTTAGAAGATTTCGAGGATGATCCTGACCGTTGTGGAGAGAAAATTCTAGAGGCCATCCAGGCCGCCTGGATAACTGAAATAGCTGACTAATACTTTGAATAAGCAGAGATTTTTGGCCATTGCTTCTTGAATAAAAAGCGTACAAAACAGCTGGATACTCACGTATAATGCGCGATCTTTTTCGAATACAGATGACTAGGAGTTGGGATGGCGAGTGAACGTACTCTTTCCATTATCAAACCGGATGCAGTAGCCAAAAATATTATTGGCAAAATTTATAGCCGATTTGAGAAAGCAGGACTGAAAATCGTGGGTGCCAAGATGTTGTTTTTAAATGATGAAACAGCGGGTGGCTTCTATGCGGAACATAAGGGTAAGCCTTTCTATGACGATCTGATCGCGTTCATGACTTCCGGGCCGATAATGGTGCAGGTACTGGAAGGTGAAGGGTGTGTTACGCTGAACAGGGAACTGATGGGAGCGACCAATCCGGCTGAAGCAGAGGCCGGTACTATCAGGGCTGACTTTGCCAAGTCTATAGATGCCAATGTTGTACATGGATCAGATTCCACCATATCTGCTGAGCGTGAAATCAACTATTTTTTCTCTGATGAAGAAGTTTGTTCTTGAGTTAATTTATCCGTGGGGCTGAGAGATCATGTCGGCAACTACTACTTTTTCAAATTTGGCCGGAATGAGCCGAGAGGGCTTGCGCGCTCTGTTTGCTGCATATGGAGAGAAACCATTTCGAGCCGAACAAGTAATGAAATGGATCCATCAACGCGGGGTATTGGATATTGATTCAATGACCGATATCAGCAAAACCCTGCGTGAAAATCTCAAGCAGTCTACTGAAATTCGTTTACCAGTTATTGTCGAGAGTCATGTCTCAGACGACGGCAGCCGCAAGTGGATCATTGAAATTACCAGTGGCAGCAAAGTTGAAATGGTTTATATACCTGAGGCCGGAAGAGGAACGCTGTGTGTATCCTCTCAGGCTGGCTGCTCGCTGGATTGCAGTTTCTGTGCAACTGGCAAACAGGGTTTTGATAGGAACCTCAGTTCAGCTGAAATAATCGGGCAATTATGGTTGGCTAATGAACAGCTCGGCACTTTCGAAGGTATGCCAAAGCGCGTGAGCAATGTTGTCATGATGGGTATGGGTGAGCCACTCCTTAATTTTGACAATGTGATGGACGCGACTAGCCTCATGATGGATGACTGTGCCTATGGATTGTCTAAGCGGAAAGTCACCATTAGCACGTCTGGGGTGGTGCCCGCGATTGATCGTATGAAAGACTACACTGACGCATCCCTTGCTATCTCATTACATGCGCCCAACGATGAACTGCGCAGTCAGCTGATGCCCATAAATAAGAAATATCCAATCGAAGAGTTATTCCGTGCAGTTCGCGGCTACTTTGCCAGCTTGCCGGACAAGCGGGTCCCGGTTATTGAATATATACTAATTAGTGGGGTTAATGATCATCGGCAGCACGCACGGGACTTGGCAGAGCTATTGAAATCGCTGCCATGTAAGATCAACCTGATTCCTTTCAATATATTCGATAAGAGCAGCTATCGCACACCCAGTAATTCTTCGATAAGTAATTTTCGCAAAATTCTTCAGCAAGCGGGCTGCATCGTAACGGTTCGTACCACTCGCGCTGACGATATCAGTGCAGCTTGTGGTCAATTGGTAGGGGAGGTGACGGATAAGACTCGGCGCGCTGCGCGGGGGGGGAGAAGAGTAGCAAATAAGGCTGTGAAAAGCTTTGGATCTAACGATATTTTGGCTATTGTTAGCGACAGAGCATAATGGGAAAGTTTCGTTAAATGACTTCTATGGCTGCAGTTCAATGCTAATATTTATATGCCAGCTTTGGAATAATTGCTGATCAGGTCTCGGAGTAAATTCTAGAGTGCCACATACTGTTTTTAATAGAATTACTTAAGCGCATTTTTAGTAGGATTAACCAGAATATTCAATATTTCAAAGATCAATCGATGCAAACTGACCAACTCTCAGAAAATCTGACCAAAGATGTCAGCGATCCAGAAGCCGGCTTGACCGCAGGCGAAATATTGCGACGCGAACGACTACGCATCGGGTTGACTGAAAAAGAAGTTGGTAACAGCCTACACATAACGGCGCATTATGTGAAAGCAATGGAATCGGACAGCTATGAAAAACTACCTAACGCTGTTTTTGCAAAAGGCTATATCAAGCACTACGCTATACTTTTGGAATTAGATACGGACGATCTTCTGGAGCGCTACCAGGAGCTGGCTATCCGTAAATCTGAATTAAACCAGGAGGTGAGTATGCCGCAGGGCCGTTGGCGCAAGGATAAAAATAAACTGTGGGTAGTTCTCTCGGTAACCGTTTTTATTTGCGGTTTTACCGGTTTATGGGCTTACAATTATTTTGCCGCCACTGTTGATAATGTGCCAGCACCCGACGCACCTATTATAAATTCGGCTTCTGCGGTTCTACCTAATATTGGTTTCAATGCAACACCTAATACTTTGGCAGAAGAAGTCGGTGGGACAAACACAGCCGATCTTCCTAAAGAAGCTATTCGACCATTAGGCGACAAATTGCCCACTGGGGTGGAAGCGGCTGAGCGTTTTATCGAGATTGTTGCAGCGGGTGATGATGTGCTGAGAATTAGCTTTAGTGGACAGAGCTGGATCGAAATCAATGATGTGAATGCTAATCAGATTCACCGTGACATCCGTTTGGCAGGGGATGTCCTAGAAATCCGAGGTAGGTCACCTTTTAATATCTTGCTGGGTGATGCAACATTCGCCCGTTTAACTTTTAACGGTGCTGAGATTAATGTTTCCGATAATATCCGTATCGATAATTCGGCACGCCTTACTGTGGGCCCATAGTTTGGAGGCAGTGTGATCAAGGTTCATCCACATATTACTCGTCGCAAAACTCGCCAGATTATGGTGGGTGATGTGGCTGTGGGTGGCAATGCGCAAATTTCCGTCCAAAGCATGACGAATACTGAGACTACGGATGTAGATGCTACGCTTGAGCAGATAAAACAAATGGTCACTGCTGGGGTGGACATAGTAAGGATTTCAGTACCCACGATGGATGCGGCCGAAGCATTTAACCAGATCCGGAGTCAGGTTCGAGTCCCATTAGTGGCCGATATACATTTTGATTATCGCATTGCACTAAAAGTGCTGGATTACGGAGTGGATTGCCTGCGAATCAACCCTGGAAACATTGGCAGTGAGGAGCGCATCCGTGCAGTGATCGACAGTGCGAAAGATAAGGATATCCCTCTGCGCATAGGCGTTAATGCCGGTTCGCTGGGCAAAACCTTATTGCGAAAGTATAAGGAGCCCTCAGCCGAGGCAATGGTGGAATCGGCGCTGAATCAAATTGATATTCTCGACAAGCTGGATTTCCAAAATTTTAAAATCAGTCTTAAGTCGTCTGAAATATTTATGACAATGGCTGCCTACCACGGATTGGCTAACCAGATCGATCAACCTTTTCATATGGGTATAACCGAGGCGGGGGGGCTCCGCACAGGCACTGTAAAATCAGCTATAGGCTTGGGAGCCTTATTAATGGAGGGTATAGGAGATACCATTCGGGTCTCATTGGCCGCCGACCCGGTAGAGGAGGTGAAGGTAGGGTTCGACATCCTGAAGAGCCTCGGGCTCCGGCACAAAGGAGTAAACTTAGTAGCATGTCCAAGTTGTTCACGCCAGAATTTCGATGTGATAGGTGTTGTTAATGAACTTGAGTCACGGTTAGAAGATATTACTACTCCGATCGATTTGGCCGTTATTGGTTGCATTGTTAACGGTCCCGGAGAAGCCAAGGTTGCAGAGATAGGTCTAACTGGTGCCAGTCCCAACAATCTTGTTTATCTAGACGGCATGCCCGATCATAAAATTAGTAATGACAATCTGGTTGAAGAACTCGAATCAATGGTTCGCGATAGAGTGAAGGCTAAACAGTCAGCAAAAAAAGATCTCATTGCTTCCGGGTAGTTAACTCAGGTAGCGTTTTTATATGGCAAAACTTCAAGCAATTCGGGGAATGAGTGACACGCTTCCTGATCAGTCTCTGAGTTGGCAATACTTGGAATCTGCTTTTCAGCGTATCGTCAAGCGGTTCGGTTATCGGGAAATTAGATTTCCCATAATAGAACGGACTGAGCTCTTCAAACGTTCTATCGGAGAAGTCACTGATATCGTTGAAAAGGAAATGTACAGTTTCGACGATCGAAATGGTGATAATGTCAGTTTGCGCCCTGAAGGTACCGCCGGGTGTGTAAGAGCCACAAATCAGCACGGACTGCTCTACAACCAACAACAAAGGTTGTGGTATTCCGGCCCCATGTTTCGACATGAGCGGCCACAGAAGGGGCGCTATCGGCAGTTCCACCAGTTCGGAGTTGAAGCTTTTGGCATGGCTGGACCGGACATTGACGCTGAAATTCTGCAACTCTCAGCCAGTCTTTGGAAGGAACTAGATCTAAGTGAATATTTAACTCTGCAAATCAACAATATCGGTAATGCGGAGGATCGTAGCCGCTATGGTTTAGCTCTGACGGAGTTTCTGAAATCAAAAGCCCAGCAATTGGACAAGGATGCCCGCAACCGCATATACACTAACCCAATGCGGGTGCTGGAGAGTAAGATTCCAGAGGTGCAACAAGCTTTGCAAGGTTGTCCGAAATTACAGGATTTTGTCTCCGAAGCAAGCCAGGAACATTATCTAGCGTTGCAGGGCTTGCTCATGCGAGCGAACATTCCTTTTATCGAAAATGCTCGCTTGGTGAGAGGGCTTGATTACTACAATTATTGTGTCTATGAATGGACTACTGAATCGTTAGGAGCTCAGGGTGCAGTGTGCGGAGGAGGACGGTACGACGGACTAGTTGAGATGCTAGGAGGCAAGCCAACGTTAGCTGCTGGATTTGCTATCGGCATAGAAAGATTGGTTCTGATGCTGGATTCTCTGGGTAAAATTCCTGAAGAGGTACGCAAGCCTATTGATGTTTACGTGCTAGTTGTAGGTGCTAATCTAGCTGAGCAGGCATTGGAACTGGTCCAGCGAATTCGTACTGAATTCCCACAATTGGGAGTCGTTTCGCACTGTGGCGGTGGCAAGTACAATAGTCAGTTGAAAAGAGCGTTTAACAGTGGTGCACGACTGGCAGTAATACTTGAGCGTGAAGACACCGGATCGAACGATCTCAAAAACGCAAAAATCCGGCGACTAGAAGACTCCAAAGAATCTGAGACGGTCGAGATTGCGAATATTCTCCCTAAACTCGGTGAATTTCTGCAAAATTCAGGCAGCTAAGTGCCGATTATCGTGCCCCCAGCGAAACAAACCTGTAAAATCGCGATCTGAGTATTCAAGTACTACAAATGGTTAAGCCTAGGAGTGGGTCGTGGCATTAGACGCGGCAGAAGAAGAAAATATAGAAGCCATTAAGAAATGGTGGCATGAAAACTGGAAGCAATTAGCGTTACTCGTTGTAATAGTTTTTCCGAGCTATTTTGGCTGGCAACTATGGCAAAATTCCCAGGCAACAGAAGCCGAGACAGCCTCGGATCTATATGAAGAGGTCCTTACACTGGCGATTTCAGAACCTGGGGTACCAGTAACCGAACAGGAAAGTCTTCGAATACTGGACTTGTTCGAGCTGTTGAAGACTGACTATCCCAGCTCCGTTTATGCCCTCTATGGAGCCTTGTTTGCTGCTCAACAATCCGTTACTGCTAATGATCTTGGCGCCGCGGAGGAATCCCTGCAATGGATGCTCGATAACCGGCAAGACAGTCTATTTAGCCGGACTGATGAAGGTTTGATACTTACTGCTAATCTGCGTTTGGGAAGAGTTATCTTAGCCAAAGGTGAGTCGGAACGCGCACTAAACTTGGTAAACAGTATCGATCCGAAAACTTTTGAGGCAGGTTTCGCCGAGCTCCGTGGAGATATTTATGCGACCATGGGCCGTATTGTCGATGCTCGAGATGCTTATATCGCTGCTCAGGAAGCGGGTTCCAATACCAATGGATTGCGGATGAAGCTGGACGACCTGTCCGACGAAAGTTAGAGAATATTCAGGCCCATCATGAAACCCCTACTAACCCAATTTCTTAGAAAACAAACCCTAATTGTTAGGGTGCTAACCTTACTATTTGTCCTCTCAAGCTTGAGTGCCTGCGGCAGTTTTAGCTGGAACCCCGTTAACTGGTTTGGCGGCGATGAAGAGGTAAATCCACCTGTTGAATTACAAGCGATCCAGGCTGAAATTAGTTTGCAAACCGAGTGGAGCGTGAATATTGGTAATGGTCAAGGAAGTAATTACACGGAAATTACGCCAGCCATCGATGGGGATCTGATTTTTGCTGCCAGTGAAGATGGTGACATTGCAGCTATTGCAACTGACTCGGGTGACATACTCTGGCGTAAGAGATTGCGTACCGTGATTACTGGTGGGGTTGGAGCAGGAAATGGCCTAGTTATGGTCGGTACCCAGCAAGCCGAGATCGTAGTCCTCGATCAGACCACAGGTGATGAGCTCTGGCGCAAGGCTGTATCGAGCGAAGTTCTTTCTCCTCCGCAGACTAATGGTGATGTAGTTGTCGCGCAGACCGTAGATGGCAAGTTATTGGCGCTAGATATTCAAGACGGCAATCAGCGTTGGATTTATGAAACAAACCTACCGGCATTAACGTTACGGGGAACTAGCAGGCCTGTGATTACATCCACAGGCGCAGTCATTGCTGGATTTAGTAACGGCACACTGGTTGCGGTATCCGCCGCAGACGGCATCTGGCGCTGGGAAGAGCGAGTAGCAGTGCCAGAAGGGCAATATGACATCGATCGTGTTATTGACGTTGATGGTGATTTGTTGCTCGATGGTAATCGCGTTCTGGCCTCCAGCTATCAGGGTAATCTGATGGCATTTGATATTGCATCAGGGCGAATAGTCTGGGGAATGGAAGCCTCTAGCTATCACGGCCTCGACCGAGGATTTGGAAATATTTACTACTGTAATGATCGTAGCCACGTTGTTGCCGTTCGAGACAATAGCAACGATGTAGTGTGGCAGAATGAAAATCTGGCTTATCGAGCCATTACTGCCCCAACAGCAATAAACAACTATGTCGCTGTAGCAGACTTCGAAGGTTATTTACACTTGCTCTCTCAGATCGATGGTCGGATCGTTGGTCGGAGCCGTATAGATAGTGATGGCGTCAGATCTAATCTTTTAGTTAAGGACGGCTGGCTGTACGTATATGGTAACAGTGGCAGGCTAACTGCGTTATCCTTGCGATAGGTTTAGCCCTTCCACCGAAGACGATTCAGACAGGGTAATACCATGAGGCCAGTCATCGCTCTCGTTGGGCGCTCCAATGTAGGTAAATCTACTCTCTTCAATCGGCTGACCCGTTCTCGCAACGCCATCGTGGCGAACTTGCCTGGTTTAACTCGTGACAGACAGTATGGTGAAGGCAGTATAGACGGGAAGTCGTTTATAGCTATCGATACTGGGGGTATAAATATCGGCGACGAAGGTATTAATCAAGAAATGGCCTCGCAGTCCTTGCAGGCCATCGCTGAAGCAACAGTCTGTCTGTTCCTGGTCGATGCCCGTGATGGGTTAACGGCCGATGACAATATGATTTTGGATTACTTGCGAAAGCAAAACAAGCACGGCTACCTTGTAGTAAACAAAATTGATGGTATGGATGAGAACGAGGCAGTAGCTGAATTTTATGCACTTGGCATAGCAAACATTTTTCCTATCACAGCGACTCAAGGAAGTGGTGTGAAAACTATGCTTACCACCATTCTCGATGAGTTCGATGATTCCGACGAGGATGCATATCCTAAAAGAGAAAGAGAAGGAATAAAAATTGCAATTGCGGGGCTTCCAAACGT
>Ga0257112_10000203_pt1 | contig 25503 bp, 18 predicted proteins | sample LP_taG_5_FD_191565 | JGI IMG/M metagenome (GOLD analysis project Ga0257112, IMG submission 191565) | Marine microbial communities from Northeast Subartic Pacific Ocean, Canada - LP_J_2015_P26_1000m | ecosystem: Environmental > Aquatic > Marine > Oceanic | place: Canada: Northeast Subartic...
GCGTTCATAACCTGATTATCATAATGTAAACGAATGCCAATTGCTTCATCTTTACCCCAATGAGCGCTGGCAATTTCAGATTTTAACATATTTAAAATATAATCTTTATCCGTTTCCAATTCGTCCGGATTTAGTTCAATTTCTTCATTTGCTGCATAATCTAAAAACACGTGAAAGTCACTTTCATCAAGTTTCCAGTAGGACTTGAAATTTTCATATGTATTAAACTCATCGCGGTGATTACTGGCATAATTCGATCCCCAATTGAAAAAAGGACGTTTCATATGAGTAAGCAATCTTTGTGTGTTTTTTTGAAGTTTTAAGTCATAGGCAATGTATTGATCAGGCGTGATTCCGCCTCCACCATAAACAATCCTGCCTGATCGTGTTTTATATTTTGGTCTTAGTTCCTTTAAAGAATCCAAGACAGTTTCACGATTTTCAATATATAGGTCTTTATAATAATCCCTTGAATCACCATTAGAATATGGCCGTTGAATAAGACGACCGCTGGGTGTGTAATAACGGGCAATGGTGACGCGGATAGCTGAGCCATCATTTAATGGTAATTGTCGTTGGACAAGGCCTTTACCAAAGCTGGTTTCGCCCAATACGAGACCCCTGTCAAGATCTTGAACGGCACCAGCCACGATTTCACTGGCACTGGCAGAACCTCGGTTTATCAAAACAATGAGCGGGTAGTCCTCGCGTCCCTGCGCGGGATCTGCAATAAACACTTGTTCCATTTTTTGACTTTTTCCCTTAGTAAAAACAAGAGTGTCTTCCCGAGCGATAAACAAGTTACTGATAGCTGCTGCCTGTTCCAGGAAACCACCGCTGTTATTGCGTAGATCCAAAACAAGCTTTTTCATGCCTTGGGCTTCAAGCTGATTGAATGCCGTGCGGACTTCTTCATCTGTTGCTGCAGAAAACCGTGTAAGCCAGATATAACCAGTTTCATTGTCCAGCATTAAAGCTGCTCGTACGCTATAAATAGGAATATCATCCCGTATAATTATTACGTCGAACTTATCACCCCCCAATCGTCTTATGGTGATTTCAACACTTGTTCCTTTAGGGCCGCGTAGCTTTTTGAAAACATCTTTTTTGGTGATTTCATAGGCATCTTCACCATTGATAGCAATAATCTGATCGCCCGGCATAAGCCCTGCCCGTTCGGAGGGACTGTCGGCAACAGGAGATATAACGGTAATATAGCCGTGCAAAATGTCGAATTCAATTCCAATCCCCTGGAAAGAACCTCGAAAAAGTTCATCAATTTCTTCCTGCTGTTTAGTGGGGATATAAATTGAATGAGGATCCAATTGTTTAAATATACCCTGAAATGCTCCTTCCATCAGTTCATCCATATCTACATCTTCGAAATAAAATTGATTGATATAATATAGAATCTGGTTCATAATCTTGAATTTACCTTCAATAGCGCTGTAAGGATTTTTGGAATACAGGACTTGAGAAAGAGGGATTATAGCAAACAGTGCAACACTTATTATAGTAAGCGCGAAAGGAATCCGGCGAAATTTTTTCTTATTTTTCATTGGTTTAATTTATAGAAAAAGGGTACGAAAATAGCCTGAAACTATAGGCCAAAATAAAACATGGTACGTATAGTTAATCCCTGTAATGACGATTTTGGGGAGTCTGCAATCGGTTTACGATCATTTAAATACCATTCTCCCGGTCCGATTGTTCCCTGATTGTATCCAAGACTCAGGCGCAATCCCATACGATCCATGATTTGCCATTTAACCGCAATATATGGTTGAAAATTGAAGAATGTACCACTGAGGTCCGTCAAACCACCATAACCGATTACAGGTGCAAGCACTGTCCCCTGCATACTAGAAATGATGGAATCTGCCTCAGTGGGCGTATAAGAAGAATCAACATTGTAATAAACAACGCCATTTGCAACTGTACCATACATGTTTGCAAACAAGTTATTCCACTGCGCATCGCCAGCGTGCTGGTCAATGCTGACATTGATTCGTCCAACTCCCATCAAGGCACCCCCAGAAATTTCCAGATCTCTGAAAACAGGTACAACGTACTCTAATATGATAGCCCCAAGGGTAAATGAAAACTTGGCGGAAACAGTTGGTCTAAAACTGCCCTCATATTGCACTATTTTATCACTATTTGGATCAAGAATGGATGTTGGCAGCTGAATTCCTAAAGAATCATTTGTTTCCTGATAAAAATAAACGTCCATGATATTGCTGATCCTAGATGAGCCAAGTCCGGCGTAACCGCCGAGCCGCCAACGCCCGGCAATATGGGTAAACCCCTCACCTCCGTGAACAATAAAAGGATTATCAAAATTACTCGTGTTTAATCCCAGGGAGGACATCATTGAGGCTCCAGGAATTGAATCTAAAGTGATATACATTGGGCTGTACCCAATGCCGCCGCCAAAATAGTCTTGGATGGGATATAGATCGCTCTGAGCTTTTAATAATAATGGAAGTAATTGTAGTATGAAGAATGCTTTTTTTAGCATTGTTATCCTATGGTACTTATGCAATACATTGTTTAATTTATGTTCCCCAACTTCAATTTGAGAAGGAAAATATTGCCGCGAATTTAGACAATTCTATAGGTAAAACGGGCCCTTTTCCTTGTATTTTTCGAGAGGGAAAGTCTATATTCCTTTTCAGAAAAAAATAATGGAACTTCAATTAAATGGTGTTTTGTTTTACGTTGTAACTTACTCACCGTCCAATAGTTGTTTCGAGTTATAGATAAACGGTTACTTAATGAGACAAAAAAAATGGTGTGTTTATGCAGTGTTACTGCACATAACAATCCACGCGGAACAAATGAATATTAACGGACCATTTGATCTCAACGGCAATGGTCTGGATGAAGTGCTTTTATTTACAGAAAGTCAACTGCGATTTGTAGAAATTCAAAACAATGGTTCACATATGGTGCTATGGGAGTTAACACCTGAAAATTATGCAATAAAGGATGCTATTGTTTATGATTTAACCAGCGATGGTATAATTGAACTAATCATTGTGGCTGATTTCTTACCCGGAGAGCGTAGCGATGGGAATAAATGGCTGCATCTTTACACTTGGACAGATTCGCTTTTTGTTCCACAAACAATCTCTATTGATAATGGGGAGGTATTGCATCCAAACAATTGTGACGTAGATCAACAATCGGGAATTTTATCTATAGCAGTCGGGAGTCCTTTTCGGGCAGCAGTTTTATTACAGACAGTTAAACAAGAGAAAAACCTAATGGCTAATATTGTAAATATTGAATTACCAGATATATTGCATAATGGATTCGGTCAGGTGTTTTCCAGTTTTATGAATTTAGCGGGAGAATCGCACTTGGCAGTTTTTAGTCCCGAAAATGATGTATTAAAAACGGCATTGTTTCGCGCTGACGAAATACCAGTAGTTGTAGTTGAAAATTTATTTCCTCTGAATGGGGCGCGTCATTTAATTGGTTCAGCAATCAAAAAAACAGATCTAGATGATAATCAACAAGAAGAACTGCAACTGCCTTTTGCCAATGGAAAAGTATTGACATTGGCGTTTGTTGACAGTGTACTTGTGCTTACTGAAAGTAAATTCAGCGGGCAGAATATTTTTGTTCTTCCGGATAGCACCAGCGAAGAATCAATTAATTCGGTTATTTCATCTCGAGCTGAATCTGGACTTTATGATCTATTTGATTCAAAGAAGCTGGACTCTTTAATCGTGATGGTTCCGGATGACACTTTGAGATTGGGTGACACACTCAATTATAGAGCAGCCATGGATACAACTACAGGTTTTTATAGTTTTCACTGGTTGTCACAACCTGCAGACAGTGCCTATTTTGATCCAACCACAGGAAATATTACCTGGATTCCAACACGAGAAGATCTAGGTGTGCATGAATTCAAATTTTATGCAGAAAAACGATTGAATGAAGAGCTGATTTCAGATGAAGACGATCTAGGAGATCGTCATAGAATACTGCCTGTATTGGAGGAAGCAGAGCAGTCATATGCTGTAATTGTAATTGATACTGTAAAGCCGCCTGTTATCTATATACCTGCTCCGTATGAACCATACATGGTTTCTGTTTATACACCAAGTAAAACAGAAGGAAATGAACGTTTTATTTTTGATGGCGTCCCTTCATTTGATGTAAAGGTCAGTGAACTTGATATTCCTAATAATCCTTCAACTTTTCATATTATTTCCGCCAATCTTGGCAATATTACCAAAGATAAACGTGTCGATTTTTCATATTCATCAAGCAGGGATAGTATTGCAAATATTATTACACTTACCATAGATTATGATTTCACAGAAAATGTTATTTATGCAAGCGTTGAACCACCCGTGGACGCAGACACCCGCACTTTAAACCCAACAGATTGGCGATCCGAATTACATCACTATCCCGCATATCATTTTAAAGGATTCCCCGAATCCCTGCGTCTTGGAGAAACTGAAAATGGTATCTCATTATTTGACAGTGATAATAAGCGTAAACCCAAAAAATATGCCTATATTTCTATATCCTCTCCCCTGATGGACAACAGGCACAGGTTGTCTATAAACATGACAGAAATTGAATTATGGAATATTAAAGGGAATATAACCATTGACAGTACTGGTAATAAAAAAGCCAACACCACAATTATTTTTTCCGGTGAATTTGATCTTCAAAATATAACAGCTGAAATGGATACTGCTGAAAATATGACCAAGCGAGCAATGGAATTACAATATAGAATTCTGGAATATTTGGGTGTTGATAGTGTTGCAGTAGATACGACAGGAGCAGAAAATTGATGAAACGGATCATCATATTGCTATCATTAATTTTCAGTGTTCTAATTGGGAAAGACCTACAGATTATTCACATGGAAGGAACTTTTGATCTTGATAATGATGGGCTTATTGAGTTTGCCTCTATAGAAGTAGGCAGAGAAAACGGACACCACATTTCAATGATCCGTTATTATGAGATTGATGGTGATGGCTATCAACAGTTGAACTGGGAATTGGCTGCTCCAGATGGTTTATTGGGAAATTTTGTGAATTTAAAAATAGGCGACCTAGACGGTAATGGTGTTCCAGAACTTATTACAATCATGAACCTCACCGATGAAAATGAAGAACACATTTTGCATCCCATTGTTTATTATTATCCTTGGGATGGTAAAGGCTTCAGCGAAACTCCAGCTAGTACGCTAAATTTATCTGAACGTAACACATTCCTGCGTTGCCATAATTTTGAATTATTGGATCGGGATAATGATAATGATCAGGAATTATTGGTTTCATTGGGTAGTCCAGTCCGAGGACTTGCTGTTGTAGATGTTAATAGTGAGGGCGAATTAAAAATAACAACGCGATTAGAACCAGAATCTATGCGTTTTGGTTCTGGATTTGTTTATGCTGGAGTTGTTGATTGGAATCGTGACGGTTATGATGATATCATAAGTTTCAGTCCTGAAGGCAATGTGATGAAAGCACAGCCTTTTATGAATATCAATGGCTCATTTCAACAAAGAGCAGCAACCCACACAACCATTGCAGGAATGAATGGGTTTATCAATCGTTCAGTAACAATAACGGACTGGGATGCGGATGGATTTTTAGATGTAATAACCCCTTTCCAAAGTGGTCATTTAATTGCTTTAACTCTATCGGAAGCTGGTATCGATATTGATAATATACCAAATGAAGCAGGTCCATTATCTGATGTACAGATAGGAGATTTTGACCACGACACCTATAAAGATTTATTACTTGTTTCTGGCGAAATGAACATGATGACCATTTCATTTGGCGCTGCAACTCCCGCAGAAAAAAGTGAAAATTATTTTACACTAACCGTTGATACAGTCGATATTCAGATTTTCTCAGCTATTCCAATTATAAAACAGGGCAAATACATTGGTACGACAATTGCTGCCGGTTGGGACGGCGATGAAACATCCGTCTTTCTCACAGACCTGGGCTTACCGCCACCTATTGATAAACCGGCTATACAGGATACGTTAGTCAAACCCATAGATTTATTGGATATATTTCCGGAAATCGCCGGCCTTGATATTGGCACATTGGCCCCTGGAACCAAACCGTTAAAATCGCTGGGCCAGACCTTGCCAAAAGGAGTACTGCCACGCCACGTACTACCCGTTGATCAATTATTTGTGTATTCAATTCCAGAAGATGAAGCGCGCCAGTTTTACAGTTTTCGCTGGTTGCGACCGCCTCCAAAAGGTATGTTTTTTCATTACGAATCACGTTCCATTCAATGGGTTCCGGACGGTACACAACTAGGCGCGTATAAATTAGCGTATCATGTGGAAATGAAAGCCGGGGAAACAATTAAGCTTGAATCTGAAGACGAAGAAACTCTACTCACGTATAAAGTAGTACCACATCTGGAAGGGTACGATGATCGTCTCTGGATTTATGTAAATGATGTACCGGAATTCATTTCTGAACTGAAAGACACTGAATTTGTGGTCAATTCCTTGTTCACATATCAACCGGTAGTAGATGATAAAAATCATGACGCAAAGTTGCAATTTATTTTGGAAACAGCTCCAGATGGAATGGAGATAGACTCCAGCGGAACCTTATACTGGCAAACGGACAGCAGTCATGTAAATATTTATGATGTACTTATTGTAGCCTCGGACGGCTTTGATCGTGCTGTGCAGGAATTCCGACTTTTTGCCCGTGCGGGTGTAACAATCTTGTCTGAACCTGATTCCATCATTCGCGTGGATGAATTATTCATATACCAAGTAGATGTCTGGCGCCAGGATATGGATCAGGAATTGACGTATGAAATGCTGTATAAACCTGAAGGCATGACGTTATCTGAATCGGGATTAGTCGAATGGACGCCTGCAGTTACCCAAATTGATTCTCAAAATTTTGCCATTGTAGCCAATTATGGCGTAGCGGCTGATACACAAGAGGTTACATTCTTTGTCAATCACCCTCCGGTTATTGATCGTGCTCCGCCACCCATGAATAAGGTCAACTTGGGATATGTATGGGATTTTCAGCTGGAAGTAACTGACCCTAATGTAAATGATGCGTTAACCTACACCGCAGTGGAAATGCCTGAAGGAATGCGCATGGATCCCTTTACTGGACGTTTACGCTGGGAACCGACAAGGGATGAACTGGACTTTGGCCATTTAAAGATTGAGGTTGATGATGGCAAAGATATTAGAACCGTAGAAGCTGATTTTTTTATCAATGCACCCATTAGACTTGTTTCTATTCCTGTGATGAAAGCTACAGTCGGCCAGCAGTATAAATATAAAATTATGACGACTGATTTGAATCACGGGTCGCTGTTGCCTTATGGACATATTGTGAAGTTGGACGATATTGAAAAAGCTCGGATTTATGCTGTAAATATTGCCGATGATGTGTATCGTGAAAACATTGACCGCTACATCGGCGATTGGAATGCAGCGGATGTTATTTATTTAACCAGCCAGGGCGATATGGAATCGGATGAATTCAGCCGTTTGAATTTGAAGCGTTATGTCCATTCAATCTTTTGGGAAGATGATAGGCTGCATGTTGTTGTTGAGGAAAAAGACGATCGATCAGTAAGTGTAAAAGATGTTCTGTGGGAATTTTTCCAGGGTTCTAAAGGTAAACCTCCTAGGGTCATCGTAGAACGCAAGAGCGCCAACCGTTATACATTAGAAGAATTCCCGGATGGTATGGAAGTGGATGAATTTACCGGTACGCTGCTTTGGACACCGGGCAAAGATCAATACGATACCTATCCTATCAAATTGGTTGTGTCTGATGGCTATACCAAAGATGAACAATCATTTGATTTGTATGTGAATCATCCTGCGACGATTGTTTCGCAAGCTCCTAAAGCGGCTCTTGTTGAAGAAATGTATAAATATCAAATTCAAGTTGAGGATAAAAATAAAGATGCTGAACTTCATTATGAACTTGTCAAAGGACCCCAGGGCATGCAGCTGTCTAATACAGGAAAACTTGTTTGGATTCCGAAAGCATCACAAATGAATAAACATGTATTTGAAATCAAGGTCTCTGACGGCTACCATGAAGATACCCAAACCGGAAGGGTGTTCGTCAATATTCCGCCATCTATTATTTCCAAACCTAAACCCGTCAGCTTAACAGGTTATGAATACCGTTATCGAGTTGTTGCCGAAGACCTGAACGATGATAAAATTTCTTTCCGTTCCATTAGGCTTCCCAAATATGCTTCCTTCAATAAAAAAACAGGCCAGTTTAAATGGCGGCCCCGGAATAACCAGCGGGGCCCTCACGATGTGATCATCACTGCCATTGATGAACGGGGCGCCACCACGACCCACCAGTTCCAGATTCATGTATTTGAAAACCCCGATGCGCGACGTTTTGTGAATACCGGCTGGCCCCTCATGCTCACTTTTGTGGGTGTAATGTTCGCTTGGGGCGTGGCGCAATTCTGATGATATAAAAATTCTATGGGGGGGGGTATTTGTTTGTAACTTTTAGAAAATTGTTGATATGAGTAAAAACTGTAAAGAACATTAACAGATTTATTTTAAAAAGAGCACCGTCAACTAGTACACACTAACACACTAAACTTATTAACTGATTTTCATTATCAGTATTAAGGGAAACACCTACAGGCAAAGCATAAACAGGCAGGTCTTTTAAATCCTCTAGTTTTGCTAAATCTTTTTCTGTCGTAATAATAGCCTGTGCTTCAGCCGCTAAAAATACTTCCCGAATAACTTCCAAGTCCATAGTTGAATAATCCGCATGATCATCATGGCGAAAATGATGAACATAATCCAACCCAGCTTCTTCCATTATAACTTCAAAACTATCCGGATCGCCTACGCCGGACACGGCCACTACAGGGCCATTGAAATCGCTTACAGGCTTTATTGAGCCATCTAATCCTATCAACTGCGTATTTGGTATTAGGTCAGACTCCATAGTAAAACTGCAATAGTTGGATACTGAATTGACTAATGTTTCATCTGGAGGTGTCAAGTTTGCTTTGGTGAAAATGACTGCATCTGCACGTTTAATATTTCTCAATGGTTCCCGGAGCAGTCCGTAGGGAAGCAGTTTTGGGCGACGGTGATTGCTGTTGATTAATACAATATCCACATCCCGAAAGACTCGCCTGTGCTGAAAGGCATCATCCATGAGAATTACATCTGGCTTATATTCATTACAAATAAATTGTCCGCCACGATAGCGATTTTTATCCACAACTACAGGAATATCCTGCAATTTATTAGCCAGCATAAAAGGTTCATCGCCACTATTTTTCAGGTCTGATTGAACTGCGTTTCCATCACTGACGACATGTGTTCCGGTTGACTTGCGTTTATAGCCTCTGCTCAATACAGCTACATTCAATCCTCCAGCTTTTAATGTATTGGCCAAAAATAAAACAAAGGGTGTTTTTCCTGTTCCGCCCACAGAAAGATTGCCAATACTTACCACCTTGCAGGGCAATTTTTGGGAAACAAAAAAGCCAATGTTATAAAAGAAATTCCGCCAAAATATAAGCAGCCAATAGAAAAAACCAATGGGCCAGAGAAATAAACGGTATTTTTTTATTGATTGGGGATCAAACTGGGGCACGGTTCCTGGCTTCCTCTTCCAATCTATCTAGTTCATTTTTTAATATTTTTGAGCACTTATCAAAATCGTCATTTTCAGAAAACTCTAAAGGTTCCCCAATCAGCAAGTAGATTTTACCAAATGGCTTGGCTACGTAAAACGTATCCCAGTTATAGGTCGCCCAGTGTTTTGTAGCATAACTGCCGGTAGGTAAAACAACAGCACCAGTACGCATAGCCGCTTTTACGGCTCCGGGTTTTAATTCTTTAGCTGGACCCTTTGGACCATCCGGTGTAATAAATACAAGCGCACCTTTTTCATTTAACACATTGACGATCTGTTTATAGGCTTCCCGACCGCCGTCCGAACTGGAACCGCGAATAGTTTTATAGCCGAGTTTTACAGCAATTCGTGAAATGATTTCTGCATCACCGTGTTTTCCAGCCACACCATAGGGTTGCTTATCTGCCACGTATAAATAACCCGGAAGCAAATTGCCGTGCCAAGTAGTAAAAATTATGGACTTCCCTTCTGATCGTAATTTTTCGATCTGACCATCGCCATCGATGATCCAGCGATTGGAGCCATAAAGAAATTTCAAGGCCCATTTGCCAAAAAATACACCTAGGAAAAAAAGTAATTTTTTCTTCACTTGAACGTCCTGCTTAAAATAGCATCTGCCGCTCTTTCGTAGACCCCAGGCATGCCCAGGGTCCTGCGCACCTGTTCATAACCAACGAGCATTTCTTTTCGTTCGGCTGTGTTTGATAACAGAGGCTGAATTGCATTTGCAAGATTTTCAGGCGTCATATCTCCTTGCAGGAATTCCGGGACAATCTGTTTACCGGCAATAAGATTGGTCATGGCCGCAAAAGGTACCTTGGACATGTTCTTGGCCAGTAGCCAGCTTCCAGATGACATCTTATAACTAACAACAGCCGGAATATCCTGAACAGCTGATTGAAGTGTGGCAGTACCAGATGCAGTTAGAACGGCTGTCCCATATTCCAGGCAAAGGCTTGTATCCTCCTCCTCCACTTTCCAATTGTTTGGAATTTTCGACAGAGTTATTTGGGGTGCTTTACCTACGATTATTTGAACATTATCATTGTTTATCAAAGACACCACTTTTATAAATATGGGTAAATGACGATTTACTTCCTGTTGCCGGCTGCCGGGGAAAAGCACAAGCAAAGGCCGTCCTTTATCCAAGCTATACTTGTTGAAGAACGCAGCTTTATCCATGGAGGGCTTGTGAAATTCTGTAAACGGGTGACCCACAAAATGGGCGTTCACACCTCGTTTTTCGAACCATTCCTGTTCAAAGGGGAAAATGCACAAGGCCTGGTCCACACACTTGCGGATAGTATTTACGCGCTTTTCTTTCCAAGCCCAGACTTGGGGAAGAATAAAATAGGTTATAGGCAATCCCAAAGGGTGAATATTTTTTGCAAGGCGTAGATTAAAACCAGGATAATCAATAAGAATCAAGCGTTGCGGCTTTACCTCTTGAATTTTCCCTAAGGTCTGTCCCATCACAGTGACCATATACGGCAGGTGTTTCAGCACTTCTGTAAAGCCCATCATTGCCATGTTATCTATATGTTCGATGATTTCCATGCCTTCTGTTTTCATCGCCATACCCCCGTGGCCCACAAATGAAGCATTTGGGTATTTTGCTTTTATGGCGGCGATAAGATGCGCGCCATGCAAATCACCGGATTCTTCACCGGCAACGAGGAAAAAGACAGGATTTTGGGCAGATGTCATGGGAAGATGTTACGTATGATTCCTGAAATGAGCCAGAATCAGACGAATTGTTGTCTGATGATCACTAAAAGTAATATAAGGACAATATTCTGTAGCGTGCGTTTTTCTGTTTTTAATGTTTTCATGAATATCATGGGACTACGCTTATCATCACTAGTCCAGGCAGAAAATCTGGGCAACAGGCGTGGTACATGTTGACGATATGTTTCGTATTCCGCACCAAACAAACTAACCAGCGTTTCTTCTTCTAAATAAATGATTAATGAATATTGAGTTAAAAAGAATATCCAAGTAACTGCCAGCATAGCCCAAATATTTGGTGCTCCGGCTATAAGAACAACCCCTGAAAAAATAAAAAAGTTACCAGTGTATAATGGATTACGTATATAGGCAAAAGGACCGGATGAACAAAGTGCTGAAGCTCCCACATTTGTAGTACGTGTAATACCGCCAGCATATCTTACCGCCCAGAAGCGAATGTATTCTCCTATACCTAGGCAAATCAAACCATACAACACATACGGTAATACTGGCTGTGAAAAATAAATGATCAGAACAGCTAATGGGATTGGAGTATAACTGCGGTTTTTAAAAAAGAAATTGCGGATGTCCATTAATGAATATCTTCAAGAATCATATCGTGGATTTTGATGGCGACGTCCAACGCTTCTCGTCCGGCTTGGCCATTGACAATGGGTGTTTCATCGCCCATGATAGAAGCAATAAAATTGGACAACTCCATTTCCAACGCATCAAACTGGCTGATGTCAGGTTTTTCATAGACTATTTTTTTGTGACTTCCGTAAGAGTCTAGGGGAACTGTCTCAATAGCATCGGGATCATCCTGCTCATCATCAAGGACACGATATATTTCTGTAAGACCTAACAGAAAATCAATAGTTACATACATATCCTGTTGAAAGATCTTGATTTTGCGGACTTTGTTCCGGGCGATGCGGCTAGAGGTGATGCTGGCCACTGTACCGTTCTCAAAACGCAGACGGGCATTGGCAATATCCAAAGAATCAGACAGGATGGAAACACCGCTAGCATTGATATTCTTGACCGGTGAATTTACCAAAGCTAGAATGATATCAATGTCATGGATCATAAGATCCAGTACAACAGGAACATCCGTGCCCCGTACCATATAGGGTGCTAGGCGCTGGACCTCAATGTATTTTGGATTCAGGTCAAAATTCTTCAAAGGCAAAAGCGCAGGATTAAGGCGTTCGATATGACCTACTTGAATAAAGACATTATTTTTTTTGGCCAACCGTAAAAGATGATCTGCTTCAGCCACGGTTTTGGTTATGGGTTTTTCAATAAAAACGTGTTTTCTTGCTTTTATACATTCTTCAGCTACTGCAGCATGGCTGGGCGTAGGGGTGACAATTGCAAGTGCATCACATTCATCTAATAAATTGTTAAGCGAATTAAAAACACGACAGTTAAATTCCTCTGCAATATCTTGAACTCGTACATAATCAATATCATAAATGCCGGCAAGAAGAGCATCATTGTTATTAGATAAATGTTTTACGTGGTGCCGCCCCAAATGGCCTACACCAACGACACCAATGTTTGGAGTGTTATCAGTCATATTTAGTCGGGGAAATTACACTTCTAAAATATTAATATTATAAGAGTTCCACAAAACAACAGGAATGGAATTTTCTTGCTTTTCCTTCAGAAAACGATCAATTTTAGTCTGTTATTCAAGGTCGCACAACCAACATGAACCAAAGTAAAAGCATTTTCTATGGCGTCTAGTATCAAATCCGGTATCGGTTTTATTATACCTTTCGGAGCTATCATTGGTTTCGTCCTTTCTATTATTGCAGAGAATTATGTGCTGGGTATTTTCTTTGCTGTAGCTGGCATGCTGGTCTGGCTTTTGTATTTAACCGTTATGAACACAGCCGCACCGGACACCATGGGCAATTTCATCATTCTCTTTGGTGTGCTTCTTGCCCTAGCGGTATTTATGAATTTCGGCTGGGAACAAAACATTTGGGGTGGAATTGAATTCAAGGCTGAAGGATCGGTGCTTGCACTGGTCGTCCTATTTTTTGCAACCTTGAGCGGTGTACTCTACCGTCAGCGACTTACTGCCGTCCAACCACAACTAACTTCAAGCGAACAAGAACTGGTGGACAAGGCCTTGCGGGGTAAGGAAGATCCTCGGGTAGTTGTTGTCAAGCAGGAAGCTGAAAACAACGATACAGACAATACAGATGATGATTATGAGGAATATAAAGAATACGATTATGCTTATCCCTATTATTTTGATGAAGATGACGAATATATTTACGAGGAGGATGACGAAGACTGATCTTCATCTCTATAAAATAAATTTTGAAAGGGTAGTTTTTTTCTACCTTTTTTTATTTTCTTTCAGCCCCTGTCATGGCTAGTATAATATTGGTGCTGCCAATAAAAGCCCTATGCTGGGCGAAGGAAGCTTTGAAATAATAGTAAAGGGTTAATAAGTAAAATATATGAAACCACCACTCGTTCACCTTGCCTAGAAAATATGCACCATCCAAAATAACTGCTACCATAAATAACATAGTGACCATCATGGTTGGCGGATAAAGCTTGCGCTTAATGCCAAGAATCCCTTTATAGAATTTGTCCCCAATTTCCGGATGTTCTTGTATGTATTCTTTTATATTTACACCCGTTCCTACAAAGAAAAACATGACCAGCGTTTGTGCGGCAATAAAAATAATGCTTACCAAAAAGTCTAATGTGATATGGTTTGTGGGCCAGATATTGAAATAATGATTCACTCCAACAAATGCCAGACCAACTCCAGACAGGGCCACCATAATATAGGACATTATCATAAAAAACCACATGTCAGAACCTATACATTAAAGTGAAAATAAATACAGTCACCGTTTTGTACCACATAATCTCGGCCTTGGAGTTTTGCCAGCCCGATATCTTTTACTGCCTTTTCTGATCCCAAACGAATGAGGTCATCATACTTAAATACTTCAGCTTTAATAAATCCCCGCTGGAAATCAGTATGAATTTCTCCGGCTGCTTTCAGAGCTCTGGTGCCTTGTTTGATTGTCCAAGCTCTGACTTCTAAAGGACCACCAGTGAAGAATGTTTCCAGTTCCATCAGCCGAAATCCGGCGTGTATGAGTTTATGCAGTCCCGGTTCCGGTAAATTATATTCTTCTAGAAACATGGATGTTTCATCATCATTTAAAAGGGCAATATCCTGTTCCAGTTTGCCGCATAGCCGAATAGCCAGATTGCCTTCTTTTTCAGCGAAATTCGCTAATTTCTGTTCCAGCGCACCATGTTTATCATGTGATATTTCTGTTTCATCTACGTTGGCCACGTATAAAATTGGCTTTCGTGTGAGTAGGTGTAATGACCGAATAATTGTTGTTTCTTCTTCATTCGCTTGGAATGTGCGCGCGCGATGGCCTTCATTGCAATACTCCAATAGTCGTTTGATTACAGCAAACTCTTTTTGCTCTGACTTCCCACCTGATTTTGCAGCTTTTTCTGTTTTAAAATGACGTTTTTCAAGTGTTTCCATATCAGCCAGAAGTAGTTCTGTTTCAATAAGTTCAGCATCTCGAACCGGATCCACGCTTCCTTCTACATGGGTTACGTTATTATTATCAAAGCAGCGCACTACATGAATTATAGCAGTCACTTGTCGAATTTGTCCTAAAAATTGATTTCCCAGTCCTTCACCTTTACTGGCGCCACGCACCAGACCGGCAATATCGGTAAATTCCACACTAGCGTGAGTAATTTTTTCAGGTTTAAAAATTTCTGCCAGTTTTTTGAGGCGAGGATCCGGAAGTTCCACAATACCAACATGTGGATCGATGGTGCAAAAGGGATAATTTTCTGCTGGGACTGATGAAGCCGTTAGAGCGTTAAAAATGGTGGACTTCCCCACGTTGGGCAAGCCGACAATACCACAGCGTAATGCCATATTATCTGTATACTGTTATTTAAAAAGGATCGAGAGCGGGATCCATGCCAGTATCCCATACTAGTTTATCAAATAAACCAACTTGCACGTCTTTTGCAAAATAAATGGCTTTATCTTTTACATGTAATACCGCATCTCCCCATGCCATAAAGGTTGGTCGGGTAATGATTTTTCGAATATCGATTTGATATGTTATCTTATCATGATAAGGTCTGACTTGGCCTTTAAACTTCACTTCTTTTACACCGAGCGCACGTCCGCGGCCTTTACCTCCCGCCCAGGAAAGGAAAAAACCAACCAACTGCCAAAAACCATCTAAACCCAAACAACCGGGCATAACTGGATCATTTACAAAATGACAATCAAAAAACCAATTCACCGGATTAATATCTAATTCTGCTTTGATAAATCCATTGCCGTATTTACCTCCAGAATCAGAAATTTCCAAGATACGGTCAATCATCAGCATCGGTGGCATGGGTAATTTTCCGTTTGCTTTGCCAAACACTTTTCCAGTGCTGATCTCCAGGAGATCCTGTTTAGTATAAGAAGACTTGTTGTCCATTATAGTATCCTTTATAAGCGAAGAAGTTAAGAATGAATGTCTGTTTGCTCATTATTCTTTTGCGTTCTTCATTTGCCGTAGCCGCAGTCTTCCCTAAATTCATGCTTTAATTATTGGAGAATTATATGTCTGAATGGGTTTTAATCCTTGGTGGATCAACAGGTCACGGCGGTGCAACTGCGAAGCGCTTGGCGCAAGATGGTTATGGTATCATTGCCTTTCATTTTGACCGTGGAGAAGTCAAGCAACTGGCAGAAGAATTAAAGACAGAGATAAATGAGATTACTGGTGGTAGATGTCATTATTTCAACACCAACGCAGCTGCTGTAGAAACCATGGATGAATATATTCCCCGGATTTCTGAAATCACCAGTGGAAATCCAGTAAAGCTTTTGCTTCATTCAATTGCTTTTGGAACTACAACTAACTTTTTTGGAGACAAACCGGTTACACAAAAACAAATGGATATGACTGTCCATGTTATGGGCAACTCTCTGCTGTATTGGACACAAAAGTTATATGATGCAAAACTGTTACGACAAGGATCACGAGTATTGGGACTCACCAGCGAAGGAAATTATGTCGCGATGGAAGGTTATGGACCGGTAAGCGTGGCCAAGATGGCTATGGAAGCTATTATTCGACAGATCGGCTGGGAACTGGGACAATTTGGTATTACAGCTAATGCTGTTCAGGCCGGGGTAACTCCCACACGTGCGTTAACAAAAATCACCGATAATTGGAAAACTTGGGTGGAAAATACCAAAAAACGTAATCCCATGCACCGTACAACCACACCGGAAGATATAGCCAATACAATTTCCTTACTGTTGCGCCCGGAGGCAGACTTTATCAATTGCTCTATTATATACTGTGACGGGGGAGAAAGCCGATCGGGGTCTTTTTAAAAGAAGAAAAAGTTTAAATAAGAATCAGGATTCTGTATCTTGTAGGTCTATTCGCTTTCTTAGCAGCGTAACTATATCATAATGCTCCCTGGTGGGCAGGAGCTCAAAGCAGGTTTCTGCTTCCATAAGTGCGTAATTCCACCAATCCTTTTTTGTATACATAAGCGCCAGACTGTAGTGAGCCTTGGCCAGCATTTCGTATTCTTCTCTGCTTAAAGCTTTTACATCGCTGGGCAGGAGTCGTGTCACTTCACGATATTCCAAGATTGCTTCATCCACAAGTCCTTTTTGAGAATACCATTGTGCCAATTGTAAATTGCGTTGTGGATCATCCTTGCAGCCAGATAAGGCCAACACGACAAAAAGTAAAGACAATATGATTTTTAGATGTTTAATCATCCTCGAGGTTATTCATATGTGGTTGATAACGAAGGAAACCAGTAAAGAATTTCATGGCGAACCGTCAGGAAAACAAGAAAAAAGTTGGTGATTGGTGACCGGTAGAGTGATATCTGGTAAAATAGACATATTATAAATGTTTTTACACACCAGTTACTAATAACCAGTTAGTCTGCCGTTTTATGCGGATGGAACCGCGGCTCTTTAACCCAAAATGTAAGCAGCAGCAGGCCAATGGCAATTAGGAAACCTGCCAAAACAAACAGATTGCGAGTACCAATAATTGGATCCAGAATACTTGCACCAATTATCATGAGTAAAACAAAGGGCGCCAAAAAGGTATCAATAAGCGCCATATATATTTTACTGTCCCTCGATTCTGCAAATTCGTAGACCATATTCATAGCAGACGGCATAAACCCTCCGTGCCCTAATCCTAAAGAAAGAAAAATGGCATAAACATGAATCATTGATGTGGCAAAGATTGTGAAAATAATAGCCAGGAGATAACCGCTGAATGAAAGTATGATGGCAGTTTTATGTCCCCAGTGATCACCAATCTTGCCAGAAGCAACGCTGCCCAAGCTAAAGGTGATGACCTGTAAAACAATAAATACTCCGGCTTCACTAATATTAAATCCAAACAGTTCTTGTGTATACACTGCGTAAAGGCTCATGGCGGGAAAGTGGGCGGTAATCAAAATTCTGCTTAATAAATAACGTCTGAAATTCACATGCGATTGAATAATATTTTTTGTATCCTGCCAAAATACAGCAATTGTTTTATGCGGTGTTTTGTCTGTTTTGTTACCCACATTATAGAATAAATAGACGAGAATCCCCAAACCCATGGAAATGCCCATAATGATAAATCCCCAACCGAAGTTATTTGGGAAAGGAATAGAACTGTCCAGCAAGATCTTGACAATAATACCACCAGCAAAACCACCGATACTATTAAATGCGAAGGAGATTCCCAGATAATGCCCGCGGTTTTCTCTAGGAAAAATATGTGCAAGAAAATCGGTCCAAATGGGAATAATAAATCCCACGGCCAAACAATATAGAATAAAGCACATATAATAATACATCCAGGCATTGGGTCCTGCGGGAGCAAGAAACGCAAATATAAAACCGGTGAAGAAAATGGGCGGCAAAACAACACTATGGGATAAAAATACAGCCTTCTTGATATTGCGAATATTGCGCCCCAGGATTGCCGAAAAAAACATGGGGAATGCGATTAAGATACTGAAAAGTCCAGCAACTGAAATGATCACAGCATCTGGAGCACCCAGCTTTTTTAAAAATAATGGTATAATTGCATACGTGGTATGAAAAGCAATCCCAAAACCCCAACTGAATTCATGGATGCAGTTTAGATATAAATTACGGGATAGATTATTTTTAGTTAGTTCAACCATCAGTGTTTTGTCGCTCCTGTGTCAACAATACAATTGTCGTCAACAGGATAATTGCTCCAGCAGCTTGAGCTGGAGACATGACCCGGCCGCGAATAAACCAATCGAAAGAAATAGCAGATAAAGGCCAAAATAATTCATAAATAGTAGCATGCGACGCAGGTAAATGGTTGAGGCCATAATAATAAATGAAAAGAGCCACTGCGCCGGTGGAGATTACAATGGTTGCCAGAGCGCCCCACTGGGAAAAGGTTAAGGACGCGATTGCTGAGAATTCCTGCATACCAATCAATATAACGCCGGCGAATAAAGCGGTAATGGCAAGCCGTAGAGCAGTGACTACCTGGAATGGTAATTTATTTAAAGCGTGCTTACCTAGGACGGTTGAACTTCCCCAACTGAATGCAGCCAGTAATGCCAGTAATGACGCAATCATTGTTTTATCATCCCAGGCAGTCATTGGCTGAATCCCAAACGTAACCAGATAGCCGCCTACTAGAGCTGTTCCGGCCAGTAATAAAAAACGATTGGACAGTTTTTCCTTTAATACAACCGCTGCGAGAATAATAGCAAAAATGGGCTGGAATTTTTGGAGCAGGATAACAACGGAAAGATCAATATAGTTTATGTAACTCAATGCTTTCGTGTAAAAAAAAGTGCCTAAAATACCACCACATATACTGATCCACAGCATAGACCCCCAGCCGCGTTGGTTCAGTTTTTTAACTTCGTCCCATCCTTTGATTAGAAATGGGAGAAAAAGAAAAGCGCCTAAAACATGTTCCAGGGTTATAATTAAAAAGGATGAAACACTGAACAGCTGTTGGCGCAACAGGCCGTCCAAGCTCCATAAGAACGCAGCTGTAATCACTGCTAAAGGTGGAAGGTATTTTTTCACAGGCGTGAAATTAACGAATGGATCGTGCTATAAATAATAAATAAGAATCAGGCAGAACCACCTAAACCGGAAAATTCTCCCAGGTCAATACCAAAGGATTTAGCGGCTATATCCCACATGTATTGTTCATCCGTTTTAAAAATATAATCAAGGTTCGTGTGCTGCAAGAGCCAATCGCCATTCTCAATTTCTGCCTCTAATTGGTGCTGTGCCCAGCCTGCATGTCCTAGCATAAGCTTATAGTGCTGGGGGCCTTTCTTTTCAGCGATATCCTGGACAACAGTTTTGTTGCTTGTTAATGAAAAATCATCGCCAACTTTTATGGTGCTTTCAGTTTCGTAATCGGCAGAATGAAGCACAATCCCCCGCTCTACCAGAACAGGCCCGCCAAAATATACTTGGGGCACCAGTTTCAAAATATCATCTTTTTGTGGAAAAAAATCAGCGAATAATTCCTGTAATTCCGGTGTTTCAAATGGTTTGTTAACGATAAATCCTAATGCACCGTCTTCATTATGTTCGCAGATAAAGATTACAGAACGCCCAAAATAGGGATCCTGCATATGCGGCATGGAAATAATTATTTGATTTTTTAGAGACGACATAAATTAAATGTACTGTATTTGGAATATAGAAACAAGAATGCAAATCTTAATTACCAGTTTCCGCTAACCAATCATCAAATGCCATTAACCACTTACAACTATCCTACTTATCAACACGCCAGTAAGATAATTGTAAATGGTTTTATGAAAACGGTTTAAAAATATATAAATTCTAGGCTGCCATTTAGAAAATGGTGTAAAAGTATTATGCAGCCAGATAAAATTATAATAAAGGGTGCCCGTCAGCATAATCTCAAAAACATTGATCTGGAAATTACCCGAAATAAATTAGTGGTTATTACGGGTCTGTCAGGATCCGGGAAATCCTCCCTCGCCTTCGATACAATTTATGCTGAAGGACAACGCCGGTATGTGGAAAGTTTATCCTCCTACGCCAGGCAGTTTTTGGGCCTCATGGAAAAACCAGATATGGATACCATTGAAGGTTTATCCCCTGCTATATCCATCGAGCAGAAAGCCACCGCGCGCAATCCAAGGTCAACGGTTGGCACTGTAACAGAGATTCACGATTATTTCCGACTGCTTTTTGCCCATATTGGCAAGCCCCATTGCTGGGTGTGCGGGCGGCCTATCCAGAAACAGACAGTTCAGCAGATCGTTGACACAATTTGCAAATTTAAAACAGGGACCAAGATTTTCGTGTTATCCCCGGTAGTTCGAGGTCGCAAAGGCCAGCATAAAGGTGTATTTGAAGAGATCAAGAAAGAAGGATTTCTGCGTGCACGAGTAGATGGTAAGATATATGGTATTGATAAACAAATTGCGCTGGAAAAAAATAAGAAACACACCATTGAAGTTGTTGTTGACCGACTTATTATTGAAAGTGATTACCGGGAACGCTTGACAGAGTCTATAGAACTCGCTTTAAAGATCGGTTCAGGATTAATCATCATTCATGAATTACCCCGCACTGATCATTTATTTAGCGAACATTTTGCGTGCCCCCATTGTGAAGTGTCTTTGGAAGAATTATCGCCCAGGATGTTTTCCTTCAATTCACCATATGGCGCCTGTCCCCATTGCGATGGTTTGGGCTCTCATATGGAAATTAATCCTGAACTTGTTGTGCCGGACAAAACAAAGTCCATCATTCAAGGAGCTATTGCGCCGTTGGGTGAGCAGCCCCGTGGAAATTGGTACGGCAGTATTCTAAAAAGTTTGGCGCGCCATTATGATTTCAAATTCACATCTCCCTGGATGAAAATAAACACCAAAGTCCGGGAAATGCTCCTTTATGGTACAGGTTCAGAAAAAATGAAAATGTCCTATTCTTCTCAACGCTGGACAGGTACATATACCGGCGGCTGGGAAGGCGCGATCCCGAACCTCATGCGCCGGTATAAACAGACAAAATCTAGTCATATTCAAAATTGGATTGAGCAATTTATGAGTATGCGCCCCTGCCCGGAATGCAACGGAGCCCGTCTCCGAATTGAAAGCCGGTCTATTTTTATTAATGAGAAAAACCTGGGAGATATTTCTGCCATGTCCATTAAAGGGGCCATGGACTTTTTTGAAAATATTCAGCTCACCGAAACAGAAGCACAAATTGCTGAACAGATTTTAAAGGAAGTCAAAAACAGATTGGGTTTTTTAGTCAATGTGGGCTTGAGTTATTTGACTCTGGATCGATCTGCTACCACCCTTTCAGCCGGTGAATCGCAGCGTATTCGACTCGCCACCCAGATCGGTTCCCAGCTTGTGGGTGTATTATATATTTTGGATGAACCATCAATAGGTCTTCATCCTAGAGACAATGCCCGCTTGTTAGGTACATTGCAAACATTGCGTAATCTTGGGAATACTATCCTTGTTGTTGAGCACGATCAGGAAACGATGGAATCAGCTGATCAAATTATAGATTTGGGACCGGGCGCAGGTGAACATGGCGGTGAGGTCATTTATTCCGGTTCGCCAAAACAGCTATTAAAATGTATAAACTCAATTACTGGATTATATTTGTCTGGACGTAGAGTAATTTCAATTCCTAATAAACGCCGCAATGGTAATGGAAAAGTGCTGTCTTTAAAAGGGGCTCGAGGGAATAATTTGAAAAAACTGGATGTATCATTTCCTCTAGGAAAATTGGTGGTAGTTACGGGCGTTTCCGGAAGCGGTAAGAGTACGCTGGTAAACGAAACACTATATCTAATCTTACATAAAGAATTGAATAACGCCCGTGCTTATCCGTTGCCATATGATGTTATAAATGGTTTGGAATACCTAGATAAAGTTGTGGATATTGATCAAAAGCCGATTGGTCGCACCCCGCGCTCAAACCCGGCAACATATACAGGATTGTTCACCTTTATTAGAGATCTTTTTTCGCAACTACCGGAATCCAAAATCCGTGGCTATAAACCAGGTCGTTTTTCCTTCAACGTTAAGGGCGGACGCTGTGAATCCTGTGAAGGCGATGGAATTATAAAAATCGAAATGAATTTTCTGCCTGATGTATATGTTACTTGCGAAGTATGCAAAAGCGCACGCTATAACAGGGAAACACTGGAAATAGTGTATAAAAATAAAACAATCGCTGATGTTTTAAGTATGTCGGTAGAAGAAGCGCTTACATTTTTTGAGAACATACCATCCATAAAGAAAAAATTAACGACCCTTTTTGAAGTGGGTCTTGGCTATATCCGTCTCGGGCAGCAGGCCACAACATTATCCGGAGGAGAGGCACAGCGTGTAAAACTGGCTACGGAACTTTCCCGGGTAAGCAAAGACCGCACATTATATATATTGGACGAACCTACAACTGGTCTGCATTTTGAGGATGTGAAAATGCTTTTGGGGGTACTACAGCGTTTAGTTGAAAAAGGGAACACAGTGATTATTATTGAACATAATCTGGATGTCATTAAAACTGCAGATTGGATCATTGATCTGGGTCCGGAAGGCGGCGATGAAGGTGGAGAATTAGTTTTTGCCGGCACGCCGGAAGATTTAAGTAAGGAAAAATTATCCTATACAGGATTATTTTTAAAAACAACCCTGGATAGTCATAAAAACGGAAAATTAAACGGTAAATGAAAACCCCGCAGGCATTGAAAAGGGTTTTTCCCTATTGGGAAATCACCAAAGACCTCATCGATCAATGCATTGATATAATGCTTAACCTGCGACAGAGCGGCCATCCCGGCGGTTCCCGTTCAAAAGTTTATGGTATGATTGCTACATTGCTTTCAGGTGCCATGCGCTGGGATATTCGTGAGGCTGGTAAAAGGTTTGGTGATCGGTTTGTGTTGGTGGCGGGCCATGCCAATCCAGTTGTGTATGCGACCCTTGCCGTGTTAAATGAAGCACTGCGTATTAAGTATAGGCAAACTGGCGATAACAAATATCAGCATTTTAAGGGTGAAAAATATCAGCTTGTTTGGGAAGACCTGTTAACATTGCGCCGCACTGGCGGCCTGCCAGGCCACGCGGAAATGGAAGGTAAAACACTCTTTTTCAAATTTAATACCGGCCCCAGCGGACATGGCTCCCCTGCAGCTGCGGGAGAAGCATTGGCTTTGAAACTAGCCAGAGTTCCGGAGGTAAAAGTATTCGCTTTTGAAGGGGAAGGTGGTTTTACCACAGGCGCATCCCATGAAACAATGAATTCAGCCTGGGGGCTTGGTTTAGGTAATCTGGTGTATTTCATGGATTGGAATGATTTTGGAATCGATGACCGGCCCTTCAGTTCTATTGTATATGGCACTCCGGAGGATTGGTTTGGTTCGCACGGCTGGCATGTAGAAGGAACAATGAATGGTGAAGACTGGGAATCCCTGATAAATGCATATTACAAATTGTTAGTAAAGAAGGCTAATCCGGATCAACCCAAAGTGCTTTATGCCAAAATGCGCAAAGGCAGGGGTTACTATAAATTTGATAACGCCAGTCATGGTGCTGCCCACAAGCGTAATTCAGAATTATTCTGGAAAACTAAAGGTGAATTTGCTGAAAAGTATAATGTAGAATTTGAATGTTTTGGAGAACAGGCACCTGAATATTGGAACGAGCAAGTTGACCAGGCAAAATCATTATTTAATACAGTTTTTTCTGTCATGGAAAACAAACAGGAACTGGTTGATTACTTGGCAGATACGTTGATGGAAATTGGAGATTCTGTCCCAAATGAATTGAAAACATGCCGCATAAATGCCAATAATCCCGCAGAAGACAAAAACATTTTTAATATTAATACTCTACCCGATGAACTGTTTGTAAAACCAGGAGAAAAGACACCAAACAGAGTAGGTTTCTCCAAGTATGCCAGTTACATTAACTCTCTTGCTGAAAAAGAATACGGCCGGCCGCTGGTCATTGCCATGAGTGCGGACTTAGCAGACTCAACGAATATTTCAGGGTTTGCTAAGGGCTGGAATGGCCAGAAAAGTCACGGCCTGTATAATAAAGAGACCAATACGGATAGCCCGCTGATGCCCCAAGGCATCACTGAATTCACCAATGCTGGAATGATGGCCGGTCTGGCGACAGTCAATTTCAGTGAAGATACCTATAAGGATTTCAATGGTTTTTACGGAGCCATGAGCACTTATGGTTCTTTCAGTTATCTGAAATACGGCCCCATAAGACTGTTCAGCCAAATCGCTCAGGATTCTGATTTGAAAGTAGGGAAACTCATCTGGGTAGCGGGCCATTCCGGGCCAGAAACAGCTGAAGACAGCCGTACGCACTTTGGTGTTTTTGCTCCGGGGGTCACCCAATTATTTCCTGAGGGATATATTGTCAATATTCACCCGTGGGAACATAATGAAGTTGCGCCAGCTTTGGTGGCAGCTTTCAATACTAACATACCTGTAATCGGCCTCCATCTGACGCGCCCATCGGTGACAATTCCTGATCGAAAGGCACTTGGCATGGCATCATACTTGGATGCAGCAAAAGGCGCTTACATCATCAAGGATTATGATAAGGACAGAAAAAAAGAAGGGCTGGTAATCGTCCGCGGCACAAGCTCAACGAACTCAGTCGTGGAATTATTGCCCAGAATTAAGGCAGAAGGTCCAAATGTCAAGATAGTTGCTGCTATTTCTTGGGTGCTTTTCCAGAAACAACCTGAGTCTTATCGCACTTCAATTATTGCACCGAATGAATGGCACGACGCCATGGTCATCACAAATGGCGGCCGCCGGCTCATGCATAAATGGATGGCCAATAAACTCGTTGAAAAATATTCACTGTCTCCAGATTGGGATAACCGTTGGCGTACAGGTGGTACAGTGGATGAAATTGTGGACGAAGCCCATTTATCCCCGAGATGGCTATGGGCAGGAATTACAAAATTTGCTATTAATCGCCG
>Ga0257112_10000206_pt1 | contig 25409 bp, 16 predicted proteins | sample LP_taG_5_FD_191565 | JGI IMG/M metagenome (GOLD analysis project Ga0257112, IMG submission 191565) | Marine microbial communities from Northeast Subartic Pacific Ocean, Canada - LP_J_2015_P26_1000m | ecosystem: Environmental > Aquatic > Marine > Oceanic | place: Canada: Northeast Subartic...
CTGCATCGCGGCGGCCGGTTTTTTCAACGAACGCTGGCAACCGCAAAAGGCGGAGTGACGCCCGCTGCGGGTTTGCCTCCGCGCGTCTGGCCTGTCATTTTTTCCGCATGCCAATTCGTTTTGTGACTTGTTTCCTGCTGGCCCTGTCCGGCTCCGCGCGCTTGGCCAATGCCGAGCCGGCCACGCCAAGCGGCAGCCTATCCATTTTGGCGTCGAGTTCCCGGCTTGAGGAACTTTGGAATGAGGGCGAGTTCACCGAGGGCGTCGCGGTCGCTGCCGATGGCACGGTGTACTTCAGCGACATCCCGAGCGGCGAAGGCACCACCGGCCAAGTCCACAAGTTCGATCCCAACACCGGCAAAACCACCGTCCACTGTGCGGCGTCCGGCAAGAGCAACGGGCTGATGTTCGACAGTGCCGGGCGGCTGATCGCCTGCTGCGGCGCGAACAACGGCCTCATGGCGCTGTGCGAGATTTTGCCCGGCGGAAAACTGAAAGTGCTCACCGGGCAATTCAACGGCGGACGCTACCTCTCGCCAAACGACCTCGTGATTTTGCCCAATGGGACGATTTACTTCAGCGACCCCCGCTACGTCGGCAGTGAAAAAGAGGAACAGGACCAGATGGCAGTTTACCGTTACAACCCGGCGGACGCTTCCGTGAAACGAGCCATCAGCGCGGATCAAGTCGAGAAGCCCAACGGCTTGGCCCTGTCGCCGGACGGCGGCACGCTTTACGTCGCCGAGACCAACAACGCCCCGGGTGGCCGAATGACGTTGAATGCGTTCAAGCTTCGCGGCGACGGCAACCTGGGATCGAAGAAAGTGCTCGTCGATTTCGGCGCCGAGGCCGGCATCGACGGCATGACAGTCGACGTGCAGGGAAACATTTACGCCGCCGTGCGCTCCGCGAGCCGCTTCGGCATCGTGGTTTACACAGCCACCGGCCGGGAACTGGCCTACATCCCGACCGAGACGCTGCCGACCAACTGCTGCTTCGGCACCGGCACGGAAGCCAACGTGCTGTACGTCACAGCCGGCGGCGGCCTGTACCGCATCCCGATGAACGTCGCCGGCCACCACCCGGCCACCGCCCCCCTGGCCAAGGGCGGCTGGGTGCCATTGTTTGACGGCCAGTCGGCCAAGGGCTGGACGCCGCGCGGCCGGGCGGACCGACTCGAGGCGGTCAACGGCGAACTGCATCTCTTCTCCACGGTGAATGTCTGGGTCGTTTCGGATGTGCAGATGGCCGACTTCGAGGTCGAGGCGGAAGTGAAACTCCCCGAGCAAGCCGCCGCAAAAGACGACCATTTCAACTCCGGGCTGGGGTTTCGGCTGTTCGGTGAAACCGGAAAGCCCAAGGGCTACCAGTGCGAGGTCGAGCGCGAATCCGCCGGCAAAAACGGCGGCGTTTACGGCATCGGGCTGGGCGGTTGGCTGTTCCCGAAGGGCGCAAAGCAAACCGCTGCGATGAGGCAAAAAAACAGGGGGCTGTTCCGCGACGACAAGTGGAACAAATTCCGCGTGCGTGCCGTCGGGCCGCGGATTCAAACATGGATCAATGGCCGGCTGATTTCCGACCTTGAGGATGGTCGCTCGTTGCGGGGCCGGTTCGGCATCCAGCATCACGGCTCCGGCGGGGTCGTGCGATTCCGCAACCTCCGCGCCCGGCCGCTAGGCAGCCGGAGGTGACGCAAAGGACTTCCCTCCCCTTGGCCAAGTGGGTAGGTTGTCGGCATTCGTTTTCATGAAAGCTACAATCCTCCTTTTCTCGCTGGCCATTGGCTTGGTCTCCACGCAGGCCGCTAATGGGTTATGGACCAATCCGTCAGACCCTACGCTTCCAGTCGATTTCAAAATCCAGGGCGAATACGTCGGTAAAACTTCCGCCGGCAACAAGCTCGGCGCTCAGGTGATCGCGCTCGGGGGAGGTAAATTCCAGGCAATCCTCCTGCCAGGCGGACTGCCCGGCGCCGGGTGGGACGGCAAAAACAAGTCACTGCTCGAGGGCTGGGTCGATGAGGGGCGCGGCGAGTTCGAGGCTGCCAGCGGGAAACGCCGCTACCTTGCCAAGCCGGCCGATGAGTTCAGCGCCACAAGGAAGTTCCCGCCGACCGGCCACCGAGCCGCCGGGATGACCACCGACAGCGGCGTGGCCGAGGGTCATTACACCGACGGGGAAACATTCCGCCTGGAGCACGTTGTCCGCAAAAGCGGCACGCTGGGCAAAAAGCCTCCCCAGGGAGCCATCGTGCTGTTTGACGGCAGCAACAAAAACGAATGGACCGGCGGCCGGGTCGATGCCAAAACCGGCCTGCTCAACACGGACGGAAAAGACATCCGCACCAGACGCAAATTCAACAACTACCACATGCACATCGAGTTCCTGCTCCCATACAAGCCGGCGGCCCGCGGCCAGGGCCGGGGCAACAGCGGCTTTTATCAGGTGGACGATTATGAGGTGCAGGTGCTGGACTCGTTTGGCCTCGAAGGGCTGAACAACGAGTGCGGTGGCATTTACACCAAGCGGGCCAGCGACGTGAATGCCTGTCTGCCGCCGTTGCAGTGGCAGACCTACGATGTCGATTTCACCAACGCCGTCGTGAAGGATGGCAGAAAGCTCAAAAAAACACTCTTGACCATCCGCCTAAACGGAATCGTCATCCACAATAACATTGAGATCGACAGCAAATGCCCCGGAAGCCGAAGCGGTCCTGAGGGCAGGCCTGGCCCAATCAGGCTTCAGGGCCACGACAACCCGCTGCAGTTTCGAAACATCTGGTTCGTGGAGAAATAACCCGGCAAGACTGCCAAGCACTTTTTCCCGTTTTGCATCCCATCGCCAGAGCCCTTTGTTTTCCGTTTGCGGCTGGCCTGCTGACCGCGCCGGGAGCATTGGCGGCCGTGGAGGACGGGCTGGACTTTTTTGAGAAAAAAATCCGGCCAGTCCTGGTGGAAAACTGCTACAAGTGCCACTCGGCTGAGGCCGAGAAAAACGGGAAACTCGAGGGCAAACTGCGGCTCGATCTGCGCGAGGGCGTCCGCGGCAGGGGCGAGTCGGGGTTGGTGGCGGTCATCCCCGGCAAACCGGACGAGAGCAACCTTTACCGCGCCGTCACGTACCTCGACTCGGAGCTGGTCATGCCGCCCAAGAGCCGCTTGGCAAAGTCGGTCGTCGCCGACTTCAAGCAGTGGATCGACATGGGCGCACCCGATCCCCGCAGAGGCACATTAGCCAAGGCCGAGTCGAATGAGATAGACTTCGAGCAGGCGCGGAAGTTTTGGTCGTTCCGCAAACCAAGTGAACCTGCCCTGCCAAACGTCAACGACAGCGCTTGGCCAAGGGAGGATCTCGACTGTTTCATCCTCTCGCAGCTTGAAGAAAACGGCCTCCGCCACGCCACGCCGGCCGACAGGCGCACGCTCATTCGCCGGGCCACCTACGACCTGACCGGTCTTCCGCCGACAGTTGCTGAAATCGAAGCCTTCCTAGCCGACAAATCACCCAACGCATTCAGCAAAACCGTAGAACGCCTGCTCGCCTCTCCACACTACGGTGAGAAATGGGGACGGCACTGGCTGGACGTGGCACGTTACGCAGACAGTAATGGCCTCGATGAAAACTTGGCCTACGTCAACGCCTTTCGCTATAGGAATTATGTCATTAATTCGTTTAATGAAGACAAGCCCTACAATCGCTTTGTCCAAGAGCAAATTGCGGGAGACTTGCTTCCTTTGAGCAAAAACGAATCGGATGAGTTACGGCACTCCCAACTTATTGCAACGGGGTTTCTGAGCGTAGGCGCGAAGATGCTTGCTGAAGATGATGGTCGAAAAATGGAAATGGACATCATCGACGAACAACTGGACACGCTTGGCCGAGCGTTCATGGGAATGACAATTGGCTGCGCCCGTTGCCATGACCACAAATTCGATCCGATCCCCACTCGGGATTACTACTCACTTGCCGGCATCTTCAAAAGCACCCACACGATGGATAACCACAAGGTTGTCGCCCAGTGGCACGAGGTGGAACTTGGCTCAGCAGATTTGCGCGCCAAACGCGAACTAGTAGACAAGGAGGTAAAAAAACAAAAGCAGACAATTGAGAGTCTCAAATCCAAGTCCGCCAAATCCATCACCACTCAAGCGCGCAGTGTTGCAGCGGATTATCTTATCGGTGCTTTGGTTAAGCTGCGAAAAGAAGCCCGCATTCAATTCACCCTCAAAGAACTCGAAGAGCAACCGAAAGAAAAAACCGAGGGCATGCTGCTCATTGAGGCTGAAAATTTTACTAGAGGGAATGGATTAAAAACATTCGATGGCTACGGCAAGGGCATCGGTGTTTTGCTGAGCAGCGGCCCCACTCAGGTTGAGTTCGATTTACCAATCGAAAAGGCCGGCAAATATTCATTACATATGCGCTACGCTGCTGCCGATTCGCGCCCAGCCAAATTGAGCATTAATAACAAATTAATCAATGAGATGGCAACCGGCAGCGTCACCGGCACTTGGTATCCCGACTCTCAAAAGTGGTTCTGGGAAGGCACCTTCCAACTTGATCCGGGAATAAATGTCCTCAAGTTCGATTGGGCCACTCCCACACCACACATCGACAAACTTTTGGTTCTGCCCAGTGACCAATCTGATCTCCCGGCGGCGGACGGCTTGGCTCACCTCCACAACACTTTCACGCAACAATGGATTGGACATCTGAAACAGATCTCAAAAGACAAAAAATCGCCTCTCAATGAATGGCGTAAATATATCCAAAACCCACGCGAGCCAATCGACGAAAAACTAATCGAAAATATCCGTACGCGTTTTGCTGCAACTCATGAAGGAGATTCTCTGCACTCGTTGATTCACGACAAAAATGGCCCGTTCAAAACGCCAAAGGACGTCGAAAAACTTTTTCCAAAAACGGAGCAGGAGGAACTAAAGCGACTCCAAAAACAGCTCAGCGACACTGAGAAAAAACATCCCAAAGTGCCAAAAGCGATGGCGGTAAAGGAGGGAAAGGCCGGGGACTTAAAGATTCACCTTCGTGGCGATTACATGACACAAGGCGAACTTGCGCCACGCGGTTACCTGCGTGTTGTAACCAGCAAACAAACTACAACCCCTTCCAGGAATGCCAGCGGTCGGGCAGGCTTTGCCGAATGGCTCACATCAAACGAAAATCCACTCACAGCCCGGGTGATGGCGAACCGGATTTGGCTCTGGCATTTCGGCGAAGGAATCGTCCGCACTCCGGATAACTTCGGCAAACTCGGCCTACGCCCAACTCATCCGAAGCTGCTCGACTGGTTGACGATGCGATTTGTCGACAACGGTTGGTCGATCAAAAAGATGCACCGTATTATCATGAATTCCGCTGCCTACCAAATGAGCTCGCAACACAATGAGCAGGCGTATGCGGTGGATCCGGGCAACAAACTTTGGTGGCGCTTTAATCGTCGACGCCTTTATGCCGAGGAAGTTCGTGACTCACTTCTCTTTACTGGCGGTTCGATCGACTGGGGAATGAAGGGGCAATTGATGACGTACGATCCACGCCAGTACGTTTCGCAAAATAATCACCCGTACTTTTACGGCTCCAGTCGCACGGTCTATTTGCCGGTGATTCGTAGTGGCACATTTGACGTAATGCAGGCATTCGACTTTGGTGATCCCGCCGTTATCCAAGGCCAGCGTAGCAGCACAGTCGGCGCATCGCAGGCGTTGTTCATGATGAACCACGATCTCGTGGCCAAGGCCAGTGAGCGCCTGGCCAAGCGTGCTGCAAAAGCTCTCGATTTTTCCGAATCAGCAAATCAGATTTACGCAGCTATTTTACACCGCAAACCAAGCGCCGCCGAAACCAGGCGTGCAATCGGCTTTGCCGAACACGCTCTTGACCGAGCCGGTGACGATGCCATCAAGGCCAAAGCGCAAGCCTGGAAGAGTTTTGCCCAAGTGCTGTTTTCATCAAATGAGTTCATGTTTTTGGACTGATTTTTTAGTCGTGTTTTTATCGAACAAGAATGGCATCCTGTTCGTACTGTTTTTCGAGTGAGCGAACGAGGTAAATATTGCAGCGGTTTTGATGCCCTGCCGATGACTCGACGGGAGATGCTCCAGAAGTCGAGTACCGGTTTTGGTGCGTTGGCTCTTGCCGGTTTGCTTGGTGAGGAAGCCAAGGCTGTCTCGCCGGAAAACCCGCTCGCCCAGCGCGCCCCTCATTTTCCCGCAAAAGCCAAGCGGATCATCTTTCTATTCATGCATGGCGGTGTTTCACAGGTCGATACGTTTGACTACCGCCCAGCTCTCCAGCGCGATACTGGCAAGCCATATCCCGGCAAAAAACCGCGCATTGTTTCCAGCGCCACAGGCAACCTTGTGGCATCACCTTACAGTTTCAAGCAGTACGGCCAATGCGGCCAATGGGCTTCTGATATTTTCCCGCACATTGCCTCAATGTCGGATGAGCTTTGTTTCATCAAGTCGATGTTCGGCTCGAATTCTCGTCACGGCTCAGCTCTGCTTGAACTTCACACTGGATCGGATACTTTTATCCGCCCGTCAATGGGTTCGTGGCTCAACTATGGCTTGGGATTTGAAAACCAAAACCTCCCCGGCTACATCACATTCAAACCCACCGGTACACACGGTGGAATGAACGCATGGTCATCCGCTTTTCTACCCTCACACTTTCACGGGACACAGATAGGCACCAAAGCCACCCCGATTGATAAGGCCAAAATTCCGTTCATCGACAAACACGGCAAACCGTTAGCCCAACAACGCCGTGAACTCGACCTGCTGGCGCAAATTAATCAGGAGCATCTCAGCGAGCGTGGGCACGACGATAAGCTGGAGGCCCGGATTAATTCATTTGAACTCGCATACCGCATGCAGGCGGCCGCACCGGAGATTCAGAACATCGAAAACGAATCCGAGACCACCAAAAAACTTTATGGTTTGGACGATCCGAAAACGCGCGACTTTGGACGCCAATGCCTCATGGCACGCCGCTACTCCGAGGCAGGTGTGCGCTTTGTCCAATGCAGCCAGGGTTACTGGGATGCTCACGGTGGTTTGAAGAAAAACCACCGCGAGGTCGCAGGTAAGGTCGACAAACCAATCGCCGGGCTGCTCACCGATCTAAAGTCGCGCGGGTTGCTCGATGACACGTTGGTGCTTTGGGGAACGGAATTTGGTCGCACGCCGGTTGGCCAAGGTTCGGATGGCCGTGATCACAATCCGCACGCGATGACTTTTTTCCTCGCCGGCGCAGGCGTCAGATCAGGCATTGCCTACGGCAGTACGGATGATCACGGTTACTACTCAACGGAAAACCGCGTTCACTTCCACGACCTGCACGCCACGATCCTGCATCTGTTCGGGCTCGATCACAAACGACTGACGTATCAATACGCCGGGCGTGATTTCCGCCTGACGGATATCCACGGCGAGGTCATCCACGACATCCTCACCTGAACGGCCAGCGTGTTTTTTCGTTCAACCGGTTTGGGGCTGTGGCGACTGTTGCCGCAGCGACATGGCTGAGCCGCACTTCTCGAATCAGAGTACATTCACTTGGCCGGTTCCGACGAAGGCTGTTTCACATAGAGTTTGCGGCTGTAAGGTTTGAGCGCGGTAAGGACACCGGTGAACTCTCGTTCCGCATTCAAGTCGGTTTTCCATTCCTCCGCCTGTTCGGGAGACATCAACACCACCGCCTGAACGGGCCGCTTGCCGAAGCGCTCACTGATTTCGTAAATGTCCAGTATGGCACGAAAGCCTCGTTCGTTCCCAAACACGTGGTCGTAGTTGAATGTTTCCACAGACTTGAGCACGCCCCGCCAGCGAATGGCCCGGCCGCTGAAACGTTCCGCAAAGGTACGCTCGGACTCGTAATCAAGCGCGTTATCGCCAAAGCAGGCCTCGCACACAACTTGGATTGTAACCGGCGGCTCTTTCTCAGTTTCACTTACTTCCGGCGTTGTAGCCTCGGCCCTATCCGGTTCAGGGTCAGTCGACAGCGTTGGTTCGGGTACGGGCGAAGGTGATTCGGTGTCGGCAGACGTAGTCTCCACGTGGGTCCTGTCTTGCTCGCCAGCCTCCCGGACTTGCTGATCCCCCTCTGTGGTTGACGCTGTGACGACCGGCTCCGGCGATGTGGCCTCGGTCCTATCCGGTTCAGGGTTGGCCGGCAGCGTTGGTTCGGGCGGCGCAGCCTTCGAATCGGGCTCAGGGGCCAGTGACTCCTCAGGAATCAATGGAAAGGGAATCATCAAAAACGGCCCAGCCAAGTCGCGAAGCGTCATATCCCAGCCTTTGCGACGAAACAAATCCTGTGCCTCCTGCAACGGTGTTGGCGCATCTCGACGCACCGGCGTCATCACCAAGACCGTCCTTAAATAGCGAACCGTCCAGTCCAGTATTGCCCGATGAAAAATCAGCACCGCCACCACCAACAGAAACATCAACAGCCCGCCAAAGCTGTCAAACACCGCCCGATAGGCCACAAGAATAAGTCCGCAAAGAACCATCGAAACCCCGCCAATCCGAATCACGATTCTCTCCCGCCGATACTTGAACCCCCGCATCAGTGCGTAACCAAATGCGACCACCCACCACACCACCGCAAGCCACGCGAACGGCCACCATAATACCCCGAGCAAACCGAGCAAACCGGGGGCGGCAGCAAACCCGATCATCCGTAGAATCGCCAGAGGGTGGTCAGGCCCTTGAGCCCGGCGACGCCGTCGAGCTTGGTGCCTTCCCTGCAACGTGCGTGACCCCTGGTCGGCGGACTGTGCGAAGGCAATATACGTCGTCACGACGAGGCAAACTCCGGCAAACAAAATGCACTCCAGCACACCAGAAATGTTGAAGCCAAATAATCCGATGCCACAGGACGCAACCGCCCAGAGCGCGATCCATCCGGCCATCCGGGTCGCTCCCTGGTCATCCGCCACCTCGGCATACGTCTTCTCGTCCAGCAACGCGCAACGCCAAAGTTTCGTGGAAAGTGTCACTCTAGAAGTAAAGCTGGGCAGGATGCGCTGCTGAGGCAACACAAAAACACCCCAAATAAGCCATTAGCCGGTGTACCGGCTACTGTCAATGAAGCCCCCTGCTTCCATTCGCGGCCCAGCCACTTTTGTGGATGTCTCCTTCAGGGTAGAGTTTTTTTTGCAACCTGCCGAAATCCATTCGGGGCATTGGCTGTTCGACTTCAAATTCGTTCGGGAATACATCGAACGCGAGTGCCGCACCCGCCCACCCCCACTTGGCCAAGCGGAACTGGAACGGTCGAAATGAGCCAAGCGCCATTTTTTCGTTCAACGATCCGCGGGCTGTGGTAATTGTTGCCGCAGCGACATGGCTGATCCTCGTTACAAAAAACTCGCCGAAGTCCTTACCGGCTACTCGACCGTCCTGAAGAAGGGCGACACCGTCCTGTTCGATATCACCGACACGCCCGAGGCGTTTGCCGTGGAACTCGTCCGCGCCGCCCGCAGGCGAGGGGCCATTCCGCTGGTCGAGACGCGCTCCGGCCGCGTCGGCCGCGAGATGCTGATGAACACCAGCGAGCAACACGCCAAGACCGTTCGCGACATTGAGCTGAACCGCATGAAAAAGTGCGATGCCTACGTCGCTGTCCGCGGATCCCACAACGCAACGGAGAACTCGGACATCCCTTCCAACAATCTCTCGATGTACTCGCGCACACTGCGGCCGGTGCTCAATTATCGCGTCAACAAAACCCGCTGGGTGGTGATCCGCTGGCCAAACGGCGCGATGGCCCAGGGTGCCGGCATGAGCACCGAGGCATTCGAGGATTTCTTTTTTCAAGTCTGCACGATGGACTACGCGAAGATGGCCAAGGCGCAAAAACCGCTGATCCGCCGCATGGCCAAGGCGGACAAGGTGCGTATCACCTCGCCAGGCACCGACCTGTCATTCAGCATCAAGGGGCTTGGTGCGGTGGGCTGTGCCGGCGACCGGAACATCCCGGACGGCGAGGTGTTTTCCTGCCCGGTGAAAAAGTCGGTGAACGGTGTGCTGCAGTACAACACCCCCACTCTCTACGCCGGCACGCGGTTCGAGAACGTCCGGCTCGAGTTCGAAAACGGCAAAATCGTCGATGCCACGGCGAGCGACACCAAGCGGCTCAACGAGATTTTCGACACCGATCCCGGCGCTCGTTACATCGGCGAGTTCTCACTGGGCTTCAACCCGTACATCAAGGAGCCGATGTGCGATATTTTGTTCGACGAGAAAATCGCCGGCTCGCTGCACTTTACGCCGGGCCAGGCGTACGAGGAGTGCGACAACGGAAACCGCTCAGCAGTGCATTGGGACATGGTCTTGATCCAGCGCCCGGAGTACGGCGGGGGTGAGGTTTGGTTCGATGACGAGTTAATCCGGAAGAACGGCCAATTCGTGCCAAAAGACCTCAAGCCGCTGAATCCAAGCCGCCTGAAATAGCAGCGCTTGGCCAATTCTGGAATTTTTTTTGCCAAAAAGCATCTTTCTCCAAGAAAAAAGTTTGTGTCTTGCCGCTTTTTTGGCATAAACCCGTTCCGCTTTTTAGGAAGTGGCTCGCCTCCTTGAGGTGAGTGAGCAGCCAATCCACAGTTTCTGGATGATTTTTCGCCGCCTTTTACTCGTCATAACATTGATCGCAGCCCTGCCGTTCCCGGCCCTGTTCGGAGCGGAAGAGGCGACTGTTGCCAATGCTGTCCCGGCCGGGGATACCCACGGGTCAGAAGCCCACGGGGATGGCCACAAGGCTGAGCACCACGGCCTGCCCAAGCCCGCGCCGGTTCTGTTTTACGGAATCGGAGGCGATCCCGAAACCGGCAAAGTCGGCCCGTTGGCGGTCACCAACTCGATGGTGGTCATGCTCATCGTGGTAGCCGGAATCATCCTGGTGGCGCAGTTGGCCACCCGTAAGGCGAAGATGATTCCGAGCGGCCTGCAGAATTTCGTCGAGTGGCTGGTGGAAAGCCTTTACGACTTTTTCGAGGGTGTGCTGGGGGAGCACATGGTGAAAAAGACCTTCTGGTTCTTCGCCACCATTTTCATTTTCATCCTGTTTTCAAACTGGGTTGGCCTGCTTCCGGGGCTGGGCACGATTGGATGGGCGGAACCGGGGCATCACAACGAACATATTTCGAACCCACTGTTGCGCGGCGTGAACGCCGACTTGAACATGACTCTGGCCATGGCCGCTATTTTCATGGTGCTGTGGATGTACTGGTGCCTCAGTGAAATTGGCCCGGGAGGTGTCGTCGGGCATATTTTTGCCGTCAAGGGACACGGCTCCGGCTTTTTCGGGATCTTCCTCGTAGTGGTTTTCATTTGCGTGGGAGTCATTGAGATTGTCTCGATCGGTGTCCGACCGGTGGCGCTCACCTTCCGGCTCTACGGAAATATTTTTGCGGGAGAAAACATGTTGGAATCGGTCATGATGATGGCCGGGCCGTACTTTGGCTGGCTGGCGGTGCTGCCGTTCTACCTGTTGGAAGTCCTCGTGGGCTTGGTGCAGGCACTTGTCTTTGCCCTGCTCACCTCGGTGTTCACCGCCCTGATGTGTGAGCATCACGGGGAGGAACACTCTCATTAGTGAAACAAATTCCGACGATCGGATCATGCATGTCAGTGGAGGTCGTCGAGAATAACTGAAACAAAGAACAAACTAAAAACAATGACAGGAAGTATCCAAGTAGGTCTGGCAGCACTCGGCTCCGCAATTGGCGTGGGTCTTGTGGGTGCCAAAGCCGCAGAAGCCACCGGGCGCAATCCAGGCGCTGCGGGAGCCATCCGCACGCAGGCGATCATTTTCGCCGCGCTGGCAGAGGGCATCGTGTTTATCGCCCTGTTTCTGGGTTAATAAACCTCTCATCGCCGGGCGGGGTTCCGCCCGGCTTACACTTTTTATTTTATGCAAAATCTGATCATATTGGCGCAGGCAGGAGAAACTGCCGAAAAGGGCGCGGTTGATAAAATCTTCGAGACGTTCGGCGTCAACTGGCCGCTATTCACCTCCCAATGCATCGCTTTTCTGGTTTTGGCGTTTTTGCTCAAGAAACTGGCCTACAAACCGGTGTTGGAGATGCTCGAGGCCCGGCGCAAAACCATCGCCGAGAGCATGGACAACGCCGAGCAGATCAAGACTGAACTGGCTGAAACGCAATCCGAGCGCGACAAGGTGCTGGCCGAAGCCAACCAAAAGGCTCAGGAAATGATAGCTGACGCCAAGGAAGCCGCCCAGCAGGTCGGCGAGGCTGAAGGCCAAAAGGCGGTCAAGCAGGCCGAGGAAATTATCCGCAAAGCCCGCGAAGCAACCGACGCCGACCGTGACCAGATGATGTCCGAATTGAAAGCCGAGATCGGCCGCTTGGTGGTCGAGACCACCGCCAAGGTCAGCGGCAAGGTGCTGACGGCCGAGGATCAGCAACGTCTGATCGACGATACCAATAGGGAACTGGCCGCTTAATCGAACCGAATGAAAGGCACGAAGCAATCCCGCCGCTTGGCCAAGCAGCTTTTCAAAAGCTGCCAAGTTGACGACCGACTGAATGCCGATCGGGTGCGGAAGGCCGTGAGACTGCTCATCGAACAGAAGCCCCGGGGTTACTTTGGCATCCTCCAGCACCTCCAACGGTTGGTGAAACTCGACGAAGCCAACCGAACCGCCCGCGTGGAGAGCGCCGTGGCGCTTGGCCGGGCACAGCAACAGGATGTCCGGAACAGCCTGAAACGCTTGAAGGGCGGCGACGTGACGGTGGCGTTCGCCACGAACCCCGGCCTCATCGGCGGCATGCGGGTGAAGATCGGCGACGATGTATATGACGGCAGCGTGAGGACGCGCTTGACCGCCTTAAGTGATAATTTTTAAATTAATTTTAACGAACAAGACATGAGCAACCTACTGCAGGATATTGAAGCCCAGATCGCCGGCGCGAAAACAGACGTGGCGCGCGAGAACGTGGGCGTGGTGCGTGAGATCGGCGACGGCGTGGCCAAGATCGAGGGTCTCACAGGCGCGATGATGAACGAGATGCTCGACTTCGGCGCTGGTGTGATGGGCCTCGCGCTGAATCTCGAGGAAACAGAAGTGGGCGCAGTGATACTCGGCGACCACACCGGCATCGCCGAGGGCGACGAGGTGAAAACCACCGGCAAACTGCTCTCCGTGCCCGTGGGCAAGGCGCTGCTTGGCCGCGTGGTGGACGCGCTTGGCCGCCCGATCGACGGCAAGGGCGACATCGCCGCCGAGGCAAATTATCCAGTGGAGAAAATCGCGCCCGGCATTATCAAGCGCAAGTCGGTGAGCCAACCGGTGCAAACCGGCATCATGGCGGTGGACGCGATGATCCCGATCGGCCGCGGCCAACGTGAGCTGGTGATTGGCGACCGCCAAACCGGCAAGACAGCGGTCTGCATCGACACCATCATCAACAACGCCCGCGTCAACCGTGAGGGGCTTGAAAGTGGCGACCCGGATTTCCGGCCGCTCTATTCCATCTACGTGGCGATCGGCCAAAAACGCGCCAACGTGGCCAAGGTCATCCAAAACCTCGAGGAAAACGGCGCGCTCGAGCACACCATCGTGGTGGCTGCGACGGCGAGTGACTCCGCCACCAACCAGTTTCTCGCGCCGTTCGCCGGTGCCTCCATGGGCGAGTGGTTCATGGACAACAACATGGACGCGCTCATCGTTTTTGATGATTTGTCCAAGCACGCCGTGGCTTACCGCCAGGTGTCACTGGTCCTCAAGCGGCCGTCCGGTCGCGAGGCGTATCCGGGTGATGTGTTTTATCTGCACAGCCGTTTGCTCGAGCGCTCGGCGCGGCTCTCCGACAACGCCGGCGGCGGCTCGCTCACCGCGCTGCCCATCATCGAGACGCAGGCGGGAGACGTGTCGGCGTACATCCCGACGAACGTGATTTCCATCACCGACGGCCAGATATTCTTGGAAACCGATTTATTTTACCAGGGCGTGCGACCGGCGATCTCGGTGGGTCTGTCCGTGAGCCGGGTGGGTTCCGCGGCACAGATCAAAGCGATGAAGCAGGTTTCCGGCACCATCAAGCTGGACCTCGCGCAGTTCCGTGAGCTGGCCGCCTTCGCGCAGTTCGGCAGCGACCTCGACGAGGCGACGCGCGCCAAGCTCGAGCGAGGCAAACGCATCGTGGAGGTGTTCAAGCAGGCACAGTTCCAGCCCGTGGCAGTGCCGGTGCAGGTGTGCATCCTGTGGGCAGTGCAGAACGGCTACTTTGACGACGTGGAAGTGGACGATCTCAAGAACTCCCAAGCCGCGATCACGACTTTCCTGCAGGATCGCAAGGCCGATCTGCTGAAGAAAATCACAGCGGTTGCCCAAGTGAACGATGAGGTCAAGGCCGACCTCAAGGCAGCCCTCGACGAGTACAAGTCGGCGAACAAGTAGTTTTAAATGCCCAGCACCCGCGAAATCCGGCGGCGGATCGTTTCCGTCAAGAAAACCGCACAGATCACCAGCGCCATGGAGAAGGTGGCGCAGGCGAAGATGGGGCGCGCCCAGCAGGCAGCGACGGCCGGCCGGCCGTATGCGGAGCTGATGAACCGCGTGCTGGGCGAGGTGGTAAGCCATGCGGGCGATTTTGATCATCCCTTCATGAAGGCGCGCGGCGGTGAGAACCGGGCGTTGATCCTGGTGACCACCGACAAGGGCATGTGCGGCTCGATCAACTCCAACCTGCTGCGCAAGGTGAGCGACGAGTTTGTGACGGATCACACCCGCGTGATCGCCGCCGGCCGCAAGGGTGCACAACATGCCACGCGCGTCGGCTGGGACTTGGCCGCGGAGTTTCCGTACAGCGACACGCCGGTCTTCGCCGAGGCGCGGGCCATTGCGCGGATGGCGGTGGAGCTGTTCGAGAACGCCGAGGTGGATCATGTGGACATCGCGTTCACCAACTTCATCAATACGCTCTCCCAAAAGCCGGAAGTGCAAACGCTGCTGCCGATCACCGAGATTAAGGGCGTACAGGCAGGCGTGGAGGGCGAGGAAATGGTATCCGAATTACAAGGTGGTACGGCGGAGTTCCTGTTTGAACCCTCGGCCGGCGGCGTACTGGGGGCATTGCTGCCGCACTATATCAATTTTCAGGTACACCAGATTCTGCTCGAGGCTAAGGCCAGCGAGTTCAGCTCGAAGATGGTGGCGATGAAGAATGCGACCGACAACGCGAACGACCTGATCAAGGATTTGACACTCGAATACAACAAGATGCGCCAAGCCGCGATCACCAATGAGTTGCTGGAGATCACCACCGCACAAATGGCGCTTGGTAATTGATTTAAAACGACCAACAGAAAATGAACAAAGGCAAGATTGTACAGATCATTGGGCCGGTGGTGGACGCGGAGTTCACCGACAGCGTGCCAGCCATCTACAACGCGTTGACCGTGGAGTTCGACGTACCCGGTGAAGGCCAAACCAAGCTGACGCTAGAGGTGCAGCAACACTTGGGTGACAACTGGGTGCGTGCCGTGGCCATGAGTTCCACCGAGGGACTCAAGCGCGGCATGGAACTCACCGACCAGGGCAAGCCGATCAGCATGCCCGTTGGTGAAGCCGTGATGGGCCGCGTGTTCAACGTGACAGGCGATGCCGTGGACGAACAGGGGCCGGTGCAACCGGACAAGGACAAGGCCGGCAACGACATTTACAATCCCATTCACCGATCTGCCCCGGCGTTGACCGAGCAATCCACCACGCAGGAAGTGCTCACCACCGGCATCAAGGTGATCGATCTCATCTGCCCGTTCCTCAAGGGCGGCAAGGTTGGCGCGTTCGGCGGCGCGGGCGTGGGCAAGACGGTCATCATCATGGAGCTGATCAACAACATCGCCAAGCTGCACGGCGGCATCTCGATGTTCGCCGGCGTGGGCGAGCGCACCCGCGAGGGCAACGATCTTTATTACGAGATGATCGAGGCCGATGTCATCAAGACTGAGAAGGACGAGAACGGCGAAACCAAGCTCAACGACAAAGGCCTCCCGGTGATCGCGCCCGGTTCGCGTATCGGCCTCGTTTACGGCCAGATGAATGAGCCTCCCGGTGCCCGACTGCGCGTGGCGCTCTCGGCGCTGGCGGTCACGGAGTATTTCCGCGACGAACAAAACCAGGACGTGCTCCTGTTCGTGGACAACATTTTCCGATTCTCGCAGGCCGGCTCCGAGGTGAGTGCCCTGCTGGGCCGCACCCCGTCGGCGGTGGGCTACCAACCCACGCTGGCCGCCGAGATGGGCGACTTACAGGAACGCATCACCTCCACCAAGAAAGGTTCCATCACCTCATTTCAGGCCGTATACGTGCCGGCGGATGACCTGACCGACCCCGCGCCAGCCACGACCTTTGCGCACTTGGACGCCACCATCGTGCTCGAACGTTCCATCGCCGAGCTGGGTATTTATCCCGCAGTCGATCCGCTGGCCTCGACGTCACTGGCACTCACCGCAGAAATCGTGGGTGAGGAGCACTACCGTGTCGCCCGCGGCGTGCAGGCCGTGCTGCAGCGCTACAAGGAACTGCAGGACATCATCGCCATTCTCGGCATGGACGAACTGTCGCCGGACGACAGGCAGATCGTGTTCCGCGCGCGCAAGATTCAGCGCTTTCTCTCACAGCCGTTCAGTGTGGCGGAGGTGTTCACCGGCACGGCCGGTAAACAGGTGGACGTGGAAGACACCGTGAAAGGCTTTGCCGAGATCCTTGACGGCACACACGACGAGGTGCCAGAGAGCAACTTCTACATGAAGGGCGGCATCGCAGAAATTCAGGACTAACGCATGGCCGATACCCTCAAACTCGAGATCGTCACACCGGAGTCGAAAATTTACTCCGAGGATGTCGAGATGGTCACTCTGCCCGGTAGCGAGGGCGAAGCCGGCATTTACCCGAACCACGTGCCATTGATGACCCAGGTTCAGGCCGGGGAAATCCTCGTCAACCGGGGCGGCACCGAGGAAGTCGTCGCCATCGGCGAGGGCTTTGCCGAGATCACCGGCGAGCATGTGGCCATCCTCACCGACAATGCCGCCAACAGCGCCGACATCGACGAGGCCGCCGCCGAGGAAGCCAAGGCCAAGGCCGAGCAGCGGCTCGAGGAAGGCGGCGACGTCTCCGAGGAAGATGCCAAGGCCCTCACCCAAGCCATCCTCTACTCACAAGCCCAGATCAAGGCCAAGCGCCGCAAGCGCGGTTGACCCGCTTGGCCAAGAGCTAGGCCACAACCTTTCCCGAGGCGAACGGCTCCCCGCTCGCCTTATTTGAGCCTGAAACTTGCGAAATGGGGCTTGTTTCGTTAGGCTGCTGAACCTTAAGCGGCCAAGCGCTTGGCTTGGGTCGCCCTCCCCTCCCCGCCGCTTAAGCGGCAACGGAACACAAGACACTTTTATGGCATACAAAGACATCACCCCACCCGAAGGCGGCAAGATTACCATCACGGACGGCAACCTGCAGGTGCCGGACAACCCGGTCGTCCCGTTCATACGGGGCGACGGCACCGGCCCGGATATCTGGGCGGCGAGCCAACTCGTCTTCGACGCAGCCATAGACAAAGCCTACGGTGGAGCCAAACAGATCGCCTGGTTCGAGGTATTCGCAGGGCAGTCGTCCAAGGACAAATTCGACGAATGGCTGCCGGACGACACCGTGGCCGCGTTCCGCGAATATCTCGTCGGCATCAAGGGACCGCTTACCACGCCGGTCGGCGGTGGCATCCGTTCGATCAATGTCGCCCTGCGCCAGATTCTCGACCTGTACACCTGCCTGCGCCCGGTGCGCTGGTTCGAGGGCGTGCCGAGTCCGGTGAAGCAGCCGGAGCTGACCGACATGGTCATCTTCCGCGAAAACACCGAGGACATTTACGCCGGCATCGAGTTCCAGCACGGCACCGATGATTGCGACAAGTTCAAGCAACTCTTCGCCGAGGCATTCCCGGAGCGCGCCGAGAAAATCCGTTTCCCCGACACCGTCGGCATCGGCGTCAAGCCGGTGTCCGAGGAGGGCACCGAGCGCATCGTGCGGGCGGCCATCGAGTACGCCATCGCCAACAACCGCGACAGCGTCACCCTCGTGCACAAGGGCAACATCATGAAGTTCACCGAGGGCGCGTTCCGCGACTGGGGTTACGCATTGGCCCGGAAGGAATACGGCGCGACCGACCTCGACGGCGGCCCGTGGCAGGTCATCGAAAAAGATGGCCGAAAAATCATCGTCAAGGACGTCATCGCCGATGCCTTTCTGCAGCAGATTCTGTTGCGCCCGGCCGAGTACGAAGTCATCGCCACACTGAACCTCAACGGCGACTACATCTCCGACGCGCTCGCGGCATGCGTCGGCGGCATCGGCATCGCCCCCGGCGGCAACATCAACTACGACACCGGCCACGCCATCTTCGAGGCCACCCACGGCACCGCACCGAAGTATGCCGGGCTGGACAAGGTCAATCCCGGCTCCGTCATTCTCAGCGGCGAGATGATGCTGCGCCACCTCGGCTGGCTCGAGGCCGCCGACCTCATCGTCAAGGGCATGAATGGTGCCATCGCCTCCAGAAAAGTCACCTACGACTTCGCCCGCCTCTCGGACAATGCCACCGAGATCAAGTGCTCCGCCTTTGGCCAAAATATCGTTGACCACATGGACTGAGTTGCCGGACCCAGCCGCTGGGCAAGGCTCAATATCAACTGTAGGTGCGGGTGACACGCAGCTTTGCGTCAAATACCCGCACAGCTGGCCGGCGGCCCGAATAAAAAAGAACCGTTTTGCGGGATTGACCCTATGGCATCCGGGGTGCTTTGAATGCGTTTGCCTGTGACTTATCGCCTCTTTTTTCTAGTTACTTTTACCAGCCTCACGGCCTTGGCCAAGGGCGCGGTGGTGATCAATGAAATCCACCACGATCCCGACGTTAAAACCGAGCTGGTCGAGTTCATCGAACTGCACAACACCGCCGCCGAGCCGGTCGACCTCAGCGCTTGGGTGATCGGGGACGCGGTCGTGTTCACGTTTCCCGACGGCAGCAAAATCGGCGGCGGCGGCTTCGTCGTCGTCACGCACAACCCGGCGCAGTTCAAGGCCAAGTTCGGCGGCTCGCCGCTTGGCCCGTGGCTGGGCAAGCTCGACAACGACGGCGAGCGGATCGAGCTGCGCGACGCCACCGGCCAACTCGTTGACCGTGTGCGCTATCGGCTGGGGTTCCCGTGGCCCATCGTCGGCGACCCGCCCGGCTACTCGATCGAGCTGATCCATCCCGACCTCGACAACAACGACGGCCACAACTGGAAACCGTCCGTTCGCGGCGACGCCTCGACCAAGGCCAACACGCTCGTGGCCAAGGGCAGCTCGTGGAAATATTTCAAGGGCACCAAGGAGGCGTCGAGTCCGCGCACCGTCTGGCGCAAGGCGGCCTTCACGGAGAGCGGCTGGCTGACCGGGCGCACGCCAATCGGGTACGGGGAGAACTTCATGAAGACGACGCTGGGCGACATGCGCAACGGCTACACATCGGTTTACTTCCGCAAAAAAATTACGGTCAAGGACGCGAAGAAAATCGGGGCGTTGAAACTGGCGCTGCAATTCGACGACGGCTTCAACATGTGGATTAACGGCAGGCACGTCGCCGGCAGCAACATCTCAACGAAGGAGCCGCGCTTCAGCACCGGCGCCAGCTCTGCGATCGAGGAGCATGACTATGTCGAGTTCGACCTGCCGTCGCCGGGTGGCTATCTCATCGAGGGCGAAAATATTTTGGCCATCCAAGCGCACAACGCGTCGAAAGGCGGCAGCAGCGACTTCTTCATCGACGTGGAGTTGAAGGCAACGGTCGGCCCGGCCAACCGCGGCCCCACTCCCGGCGCGCGTAATTCGGTTTTCGCCACCGAGCCACTCCCGCGCTTGGCCAAGGTCGAACACACGCCCAGGCAGCCCAAGGGTGGCGAAGCGGTCGTGATCACCACCGTGCCCAGCACGGCGGTGGCCGGCTCGGAGGTTTATGCGGAGTACCAAGTCGTGAGCCCCGGCGGCTACGTGCACATTGATGACGCGGCGTACGAGCGCGGCTGGACCAAGCTGCCAATGAACGACCTTGGCCAAGAGGGTGATGCCGAGGCCAGCGACGGCGTTTTCTCAGCGACCGTCCCCAAGTCGGTGCAGCAGCATCGGCACCTGGTCCGCTATCGTGTGTCGGTGAAAACCGCGCTTGGCCAAGTGGCCACCGCGCCCTACCCCGGCGATCCCTCGCCGAACTTTGCCTACTTCTGCTACGACGGCGTGCCAAGCTGGAGTGGCAAGGCCAAGCCCGGCGCGAAGGTGGTCGAGTACGACAGCCAGGGGCTCACCCGCGTGCCGGTGTACCACTTGATCTCGAAAAAAACCGACGTCGAGAACTCAACATGGAACGAAAAATACGGCGGCGACAATTACAAGTGGAAGGGCACACTGGTGTACGACGGAGAGGTGTACGACCACATCCGCTACCGCGCCCGGGGTGGCGTATGGCGCTACGCGATGGGCAAGAACATGTGGAAGTTCGACTTCAATCGCGGCCACTCGTTCCAGGCACGCGACCACTACGACCGCGAGTACAACAGCCGCTGGGACAAGCTGAACTTTTCCGCCTGCATCCAGCAGGGCAATTTCCAGCACCGCGGCGAGCAGGGGATGTTTGAGGCGGTCGGCTTCAAGCTGTTCGAGTTGGCCGACGTCGAGGCGCCCAAGACACACTGGGTGCATTTCCGGATCATTGACGAGGCGGCGGAAACCGGCGCGACGCAGCACGACGGCGATTTCTGGGGACTCTACCTCGCCATCGAACAAATGGACGGCCGGTTTCTCGACGAACACGATTTACCCGACGGCAACCTGTACAAGATGGAGGGCGGCACTGGCGAGTTGAACAATCAGGGCCCGTCGGCCGCAACGGACAAGTCCGACCTCAACTCGTACCTGAGCCGATACCAGGGCAACCAATCAGAAAGCTGGTGGCGACAAAACATGGACCTACCGCGCTATTACAGCTATCGCACAGTCGTCGAGGGCATTCACCACTACGACATCGGCTACGGCAAAAATTATTTCTACTACCTGAACCCCGAGACGCAAAAGTGGTCCACACTCCCGTGGGATCTCGACCTCACCTGGGCCAGCAACATGTACGGCAACGGCAACGACCCGTTCAAGGGTAAGGTGCTCGGCAAGCCTGTTTTCAAGATGGAGTACGGCAACCGTGCCCGCGAGATTCTCGATCTATTGTTCAACAACGACGAGGGTGACAGGCTGATCGATGAGTTCGCGGCGGTCATCGACGAGCCGACCGGGCCGATGCCATCGATCGCCGATGCCGACCGCGCGATGTGGGACTACCACCCGATCATGTCGTCCGGCAAGGTCAACGGTAGCAAGGCCGGCAAGGGCCGGTTTTACCAAAAGGCGGGCACGAAGGATTTCCCCGGCATGGTGAAAATCATGAAGAACTACATTCGCACCCGGCGCAATTTCATCCTCAAGTCGGCCGCCCGCGACACGAAGCATCCCGACCAGCCGACGATCGTGTACAGCGGCGGCGGCGGGCATCCGGTCAACGCGCTGCGGTTTCGCAGCTCGGCGTTCGGCGACTCGAGCGGGAAGTTCGCCGGGATGAAGTGGCGCCTGGCCGAGGTCAGCGCGCCGGACGCGCCGCCGTACGACCCGGCCAACCCACGCCAATACGAGATCAACGCCGACTGGGAATCGGACGTGCTGACCAAGTTCGCTGACACCATCGCCCTGCCCTCCGGCTTGGCCAAGGTCGGGCATTGGTATCGGGCGCGCGTGCGGATGCTCGACGACACCAAGCGCTGGAGCCACTGGTCCGGGCCGGTCGAGTTCCGGGCCGGCGAGCCGGACACACTCGGGAGCCTCAAGGCACATCTCGTGCTGACCGAGTTGATGTACAACGCGCCAAGCGGGCCTGACTTCGATTACATCGAGTTGCACAACAACAGCACCGACACGACGCTCGACCTCGGCGGCGTGACGCTCTCCGGCGGCGTGAGGTTCGTCGTGCCAGCCGGCCTCACGCTGGCGCCGGGCCAATACGCGCTCATCATAGGCCACGACGACGAGGCGTCGTTCCACGCGCATTACCGCTTGGCCAGGGAGACGACCGTCCTTGGCACTTACAGCGGCAAGTTGGCCAACAACGGCGAGACGCTCCGCGTGCGCTCGGCGGCGGACGGCGCGGTGTTGGTCACGCTTGACTACGAGGACGAGGACAACTGGCCCAAGTTGGCCGACGGCGGCGGCCACTCGCTGGTGCCGCTGGTGCTCGACCCGGCCAAGCAGGCGCTCGGCGCGCTGGACGACGCGAACAGTTGGCAGCCAAGCGCGGCGGCTGGCGGCTCGCCGGGCATGGAGGATTCGCCGGCCCCCGCTGACGACGACCAGGACGGGCTGCCGGACGAGTGGGAACTGGCGCACGGCCTGAACCCGGCGGTCAAGGACGCGGCGCTCGATCTCGACGGTGACGGCGCGAACAACGCCCACGAGTTTCTCGCCGGCACGAATCCCGGCGACGCAGCCAGCCGGCTGGCGCTTGGCTTGGCGCTTGGCCAAGCGGGTGAACTGCTGGCGGAATTCACCATGCAGCCGGGCCGCCAATATTTTTTGGAAACGGCCGAGGCGCTTGATGGCGAGTGGGGGTCGATGCCCGGCGACGTGTATCAACCCATCCCGGGCGGTGTTGGCGAAACGATTCGCATTCACATTGGAGGCCGGGAAACCGGCAAAAACCGGTTTTTCCGGCTACGAGTAAAGCGTTTGGCGGAATAGGATTTTGCCGCTAGTCTCCCCGCCCACATGGCTCGGGCTGGGTCAAGATCGGATTAATTTTTATGGATATACAAGTAGCAGTGCTGTGTGACGCAGCCACGGACTATAAGGGCAAGTTGAACCTGCTGGGCACGTTCAACTCGGTTCACACGCGGGAGCTGCCGGCCAACTACCCGCAGTGCTCGATCGTGCTGCGGGTGGTGTTCAAGCTTGTGGAGGAGGGCTCGCACAAGCTACGGATCAACTTTGTCGATGAGGACGGCAAGTTTGTCATGCCGAGCATCGAGTTGCCATTCGAGGTAAAGGTGCCGGAGAATGACAGTTTTGCGTACCGAAATTTCATCCTGAACATCCAGCGGTTGAAGTTTGAGAAGTTCGGCCAGCACGCCGTGGACATCGCGATCGACGGCAGGCAGGAGGCCAGCATCCCGCTGGAGGTGAAACAGATCCCCGGTCAAGGCAAGGAGGATTCCGACTCCTGAGATGGAGCCGAACAGAGAAGGCGAACGCCGCGCTTGGCCGGGCGAAACCGGCCGGCCGGAAAGGCAAACCTTACCACATGAATAAACGACTACTCAACTTGGCCGTGGCCTTGGCAGCTTTGGCTGCCCCGCGCCTGGCCAACGGCATAGACCTCATCAAGGAGGGCGCTGTTTTCAAGTACCACAAGGGCACCAAGGAGGCCTCCTCCCCGCGCACGGCGTGGACCAAGGTTGATTTCGATAACTCCTCCTGGTCGCGCGGAGAGACCCCGTTTTTCAACAACGAGAAAACCAACGGCGGCACCGAACTGGGTGACATGCAGCGCAAATATTCAACCGTGTTCCTGAGCCGGAAATTTCGCGTGACCGACCCCTCCGTGCTGGGGGTGGGCACGCTTCAGGTCAAGGCGGATGACGGCTTCGTGGCGTGGCTCAACGGAGTAGAGATAGCCAACCTTCACAAGCCCACATCAACGCTCCGGTACAGCTCTCAGGCAACCAAGTCCAATCGCGAGCCTATCAAATGGCACGTGACCTCGTTGCACAACATGAGCCAAACGACGGAGAAAGGCTGGAACGTGTTGTCGGTCATGCTGCTTAATTACCGGAAGTCCGACATCGATGCCTACCTCGACGTGCGGCTCAGCGCCAAGGAGCGGGAATTCGTGCCGCCCGAGATTGTGTCCATCTCCCCGAAGCCGGGCGAGGTCACCGAGTTGAGCGCGATCACCGTCACCTTCAGCGAGCCGATGTCCGGCGTGGATGTGGATGACCTGATGGTCAACGACTACCCGGCGACGGAACTGACAGAGAAAGCCAACACGTTCACATTCCGGTTCGACCAACCGGCCAACGGTAGGATTAATGTCTGGTGGGCGCCAGACCACGGCATCGGCGACCAGACGTCTCCGCCAAATAAGTTTGCCCCCGAGGGAAGCACGGGAGTTCAAAAAGCCACCTGGAGCTACGAGCTGCTCGACCTCGTGCCGCCGCACTTGGCCAGCCGCCTGCCGCTCGCCGGCATGGCGCGCCAGTTCAGCCAGGTGGAGCTGTGGTTCGACGAGCCGGTGCAGGGCATCGACGCGACCGACCTCATGGCCAACGGCCTCTCGGCCAAGGCGGTGAGCGGTCACGGGGCCGGGCCGTATATGTTTGAGTTCGACGAGTTGGCGCTTGGCCAAGTGGAGCTGACCTGGGAGGACGACCACGGCATCACCGATTTCAACAAAGCACCCAACCCGTTCCTTGGCCAAGCCTGGGCGGTGCAGGTTGACCCGGCCCACTCCCCCGGCGACGTGGTGATCAGCGAGTTCAGCGCCGCCTCCACCCGGGCGTACAAGCGCGTGGACGGAGACTGGATCGAGCTGCACAACCGCGGCGATGCCACAGTGAGCCTCGCGGGCTGGTCGTTGACGGACAACCGGGCCAACTTGGCCAAGTGGCTTCTCCCCGACCTCTCGATCGGCGCCGGCAAACGGCTCGTCATCTTTGCCACCGGCGAGGACATCCGCAACAAGAGCACCTCCAAGCCGTCGCACACCAACTTCAAGCTCAACCCGAATGGCGAGTACCTGGCGCTCTGCAGCCCGGAGGCGCCCCGCCGGGCCGTGTCGGGAATTGAGTATCCCGAGCAGGCCGCGAGTGTCAGCTACGGGCTCAACAAAAACGACGAGTGGGTCTATTTCTCGAAGCCGACACCGGGCGCGGCCAACAGCGATGCCACCGTCTCGGGCCGTGTGAAGCCGGTGCATTTCAGTTTGCCGCGAGGTTTTTATGAGCGGAAATCGATCTTCCTCACGCTGTCCACGGACACTCCCGGCGCGAGCATTCGCTACACCACCAACGGAGACACCCCGGCCTGCTGTGGCACGGGAGGCTACGACAAGGTTGGCAAGGTTTACTCCGGGCCGATCCGGATCGCCAAGACGAGCATCGTGCGGGCCGTTGCGTACAAGGATGAGATGCTGCCGTCGAAGATTCGGACGAACACTTATTTTTACGGGCTGCCAACCTCGCGGCGGCGACTCCCCGCCCTCTCGCTGGTGACCGATAACCGCCACCTTTGGG
>Ga0257112_10000213_pt1 | contig 24930 bp, 18 predicted proteins | sample LP_taG_5_FD_191565 | JGI IMG/M metagenome (GOLD analysis project Ga0257112, IMG submission 191565) | Marine microbial communities from Northeast Subartic Pacific Ocean, Canada - LP_J_2015_P26_1000m | ecosystem: Environmental > Aquatic > Marine > Oceanic | place: Canada: Northeast Subartic...
GACTATATCAAAAACGCACAAATCAATTGAAAATCTTTGAATGCGCTCTTAAACAACAGCCGGGTTGGGTATGAGCGTAAATATCGCGAAGGACTTTGTCCCCGGACGTGACTCTTTGGGTCACGGCTGATTGGCATCAGTTGCCAGGGACTGTTATTCAAACTCATTGAGCACGCCCACTCTATTTCGAGATATTCCTACTTTAGCAATGCCTGGAACAGTAGTTCTTGTACCTGTTCTCATTAGCACAACCGAGGCAAGTAGATCAGCTCTCGCTATATTATCTAACAGTTAGCATTGTGCTTTAGCTTGGAGGTTAACCTGCGCTCTGGAGGCGCATTTTTGGCTTCCAGGCCAACCTTTTTTGGCGGTTGGAAATTTACACTTATAGACCGCCGATAGCAAGTGTTTTGTCCGATGGGAGCGCCGTTATATCGTTATTCCAAGCTATTTTATTTTCCATTGTTTAAGGCAATTTTTTTCATTAATACGCACAGGCATTGATGATAAAAAAGTAATACTTTCCCGACAGTAATAATCAGGTTAGTTAACGATCTAAAAATCCAGGTAATCATTAAATGCTTTACTTTGTTGATCGGCAAAATCTCCACTTTCTTCTCTATAGATAAAATACGCTGCCTGGCCGGTGTATTCGGCAAGAGCGCTCGCATCCTCTAAACCTAAGACCATGTAAGCGGTGGCCAATGCATCGGCACGAGCAGCAGAACTATCAACAACATATGCCGCTGCCAGATCGTTTGCGACCGGCCTACCGTTTCGTGGGTCAATCTCATGCGAGAAACGCTCGCCATTTTGTTTGAAGTAGTTGCGGTAATCACCAGATCCGGCAATAGCTATCGTCTTGCCTCTACTATTCATGACCTCGTAAATCTCAGGTACGGTGTCCTGAGGTGTTTCAATAGCAGGGATCCAGTTTTCATTCCCCGGTTTAAAACCCTTCATCTTTAATTCACCTCCGATTTCAAGGAAATAATTTTCGATTCCAATGGAATCAAAATACTTGCCCATCCTATCCACCGCGTAGCCCTTCGCGATACCGCTGAGGTCTATAAAAATATCAGAATTCTTCTTCAACTGTGAATGGACTACATCAATCGATAAGTAGTTATAACCAACATGCCGGAGAGCATCCTCAATGGCTGCTCCCGTCGGTAAATTATTCCGTGAGATTTCGGGGTTTGGACCAAATCCCCATAGATTTACTAACGGTCCAACCGTTATATCGAAGGCACCGTTAGTTAAAATTGAAATCTCCTGTGCGAGTAATAGCACTTCCATAAGCTCTGGAGATGCCTCAAATGGAAGACTTACAATGTGACGATTTAGCTGAGAGAGCTCTGAATCAGGAGCATAAGTCGAAAAAATACCGCTATCTAGATCCATTAATAATACTTTAATTTCTTCGGCGATCAGCTTAAGACTTAATTCAACAGGGATACCCACCAGTTGAAACCGGTAGCTTGTACCCATAGTTAATCCAGAAAACTGCTCAATATCTCCTTCATCATCAGTGAAGGGAAAACTTGCGGCCAGAAGAATGGCCAAAAATATGATGAAGATAGAAAAGCTGCGCCGACGCATAATCTAAACCATGACTTGATAAACCTTCGACCAGGAAGAGCTCTAAAACCGAAAGATCAATTTTTAAAAAAGCCTTTTACTATTCAAAGCTACCACGCAGCTAATCCTTTAGGGTTCTATAGGATAAGCTTGGTAGCTTACTCCCGCCATCTTGTTAACCATTCTTGCAACTTGGCAGCAATAGCCGAACTCATTGTCATACCACAGATACAACACACAATTTTTACCATTAACTATCGTGGCATTAGAGTCCACAATTCCAGCCTCGCGGGTGCCAACAAAATCTGAAGACACCGCATCTGGTGATTCCGTGTAACTTATCTGATTCTGGAGCTTAGAATGCAAGGCGATATTGCGAAGGAATTCGTTCAGTTCTTCTTTGCTAGTGTCCTGACGTAAAGTCAAGTTCATTATCGCCATCGAAACATTCGGTGTAGGCACTCTAATCGCATTGCCGCTAAGTTTACCGGCCAGTTCGGGCACAACCTTTGCCACAGCCTTAGCTGCCCCGGTGTCGGTTAGCACCATGTTTAGCGCAGCACTGCGGCCACGCCGGCTCTTCTTGTGGTAATTGTCGATGAGATTTTGGTCGTTAGTATAAGCATGTACAGTTTCAATATGACCGTGTTCGATCCCAAACCTATCGTTAACGACTTTTAACACCGGGGCAATAGCGTTTGTTGTACAAGAAGCTGCAGTAACGATCTTGTCATCCGGTTCCATTTCATCATCATTGATACCGTAGACAATATTTTTCAGGTTCCCTTTGCCAGGGGCGGTCAAAATGACCCTAGAAGCGCCATTAGCCTTGAGATGTAGCCCGAGGCCTTCTTCGTCTCGCCATTTTCCCGTGTTATCGATAATCAAGGCTTCGTCGATATCATACTTAGTGTAATCGATCTCATCTGGCGAATGCGCTTGAATAACTTTTATTACGTTACCATTAGCTATCAGACAATTGTTCTCTTCATCAACACGGACCGTTCCTTGAAAGGCCCCGTGAACAGAGTCAGCAGTAAACAGGCTTGCACGCTTTTCTAAATCTCCGGGCCCAGCAGGTCTCACAACGATGGCACGTAGACGCATGACTTCGCCAGTACTCGTGCGCTCAATGAGTAATCGCGCCATCAGGCGCCCAATGCGTCCAAATCCATACAGAACAACGTCCTGAGATTTATCGATGGGCTTCTCCCTCTTGCCATCGAGATAGTCTAGTTCCTGGCTGACAAAATCATCGGCAAGTTGAGCTTTATCACCCTTGTCGTTCTGATGCTCCATATAACGCACGGTGAGTTTGCCTAAATCTATTTGCGCATGCCAAAGGTCGAGTTTAGCCATGGCCATTAACATAGGGTGAGTTTCAAACTCCGACATTTCGTTCCGTTCTGCCTGGCGGACAAATCGGTGGGATTTCATAATGAAGGTGACAGATCGGTTATGCAGAGGTCTGCCATATATTAAGATATCAACGTTTCGTTGGCTGAAAAAACGACCGATCACAGGAATCATTTCTTGCACTAGAGCTTCGCGCTGTTTCCAGTCGCTGAAGTAATCATCTACACTTGGACGCTCCACTAATCCCCCTAATTTTGATACTGCCGGATTTCAGAAGGCCGGTATTATCTTTCGAAAGATGCGGGCTTGCAATAAGGCTCCACCTAAGTTTTTCAAACTCTGAAAAAACCGGACGCTGCTTAGTATTTGGTTTTGATATACAATTCGCCGTTTATTTTCCACCCGGCTTCTACCGGTCCTATTTTGCCGGAAAGGAGTGAGTCTCCAGCCAATGGCAAATATATTCTCTCCTCCATTGCCTGATAATAATCGCGCTAATTGCTATTGGCAGAAACCGATCGGCTGTGGCCGCAACCTGGCAGTCAGTAATGCGGCTACCATAGCCAACGGTCCGATTCTACTTGTTTGTGAGGATAATGAATCTGTCGAACAGTCAATTCAAGAACTGAGATATTTTTCGCTCAAAAAGGATTTCGAGGTATTCAGCCTTCCGGATTGGGAAACGCTTCCCTATGACAATTTCTCCCCTCATCAGGACATCATTTCTGAACGGTTGACCGCGCTCTATCACCTGCCACAACTTAATCGCGGTATTCTGGTCGTATCAATAACAAGCCTCATGCATCGGTTGCCCCCGCGACAATATATCTCCGCCAACAGCCTAAATTTGCAAGTCGGACAAAAACTCAGCATCGAGCAAATCCGAGAACAGATGGTCTTAGCGGGTTATCAAGCTGTTGAGACGGTTTTCGAACATGGTGAGTTTGCAGTGCGAGGATCAATTATCGACATCTACCCAATGGGTTCTCGGCTGCCATTTCGCATTGACCTGTTTGATGACCAGATCGATTCTTTACGAAAGTTCGATCCAGAAACACAGCGCTCAGACGAACAAGTTGATGAAATTAATCTATTGCCAGGTCGAGAGTATCCACTTAACGAGAACGGCATTACTGCTTTCCGAAACGCATTTCATGAAAGTTTTGATATTGATTTTAGACAATGCCCGATATACCAAGATGTGAGCAGTGGTCTTAATTCCCCTGGGCTCGAATATTACCTCGCTGTCTTTTTCGATAATCTGAATAGTTTATTTGATTTTCTACCGGCCACAACGATCATCTATCAGGAAGGCAATCTAAAGCAGGCTGGTGAAAGGTTCTGGGATGACATTAATAGCCGCTATGAAGAACGTCAAATAGATCGCTTTCGGCCTGTTTTGGACCCTAACGCCATATTCGTTCGCGTTGATGAGATCTTATCAAACTTCAAAAAATATCCTCAGATCGAAGCCAAAGATCATGCAGGAGCTTTCGATCTAGGCACCATTGCGTTGCCTGATCTAACGAGCGATACCCGGCTCAAGAAACCATTTACTGCAGTACAGGAATTCATTGGTAATAACAAAGCCAGGGTCCTGTTCTGCGCTGAATCCGCGGGTAGAAAAGAAACATTATTGGAAACCCTGGGGCACATCGGAATAAAACCAAAGAGCATCTATCACTGGGAAGATTTCTTGACCGGGAAACACCCCCTATCAATAACTATTGCGCCCCTCGAGCAAGGTCTCTGGTTACCCGATGACAACATCTTACTAATTAGTGAGAATCAATTGTTCGGTAATCGCGTCGCACAGCGCCGACGTCGGCGTAAATCTCAAAGCAATACGGACCTAATAGTCAGAAATTTGACAGAGCTAGAAATCAACGATGCAGTAGTCCATTTGGATCATGGCGTAGGCCGCTACCGTGGCTTACAAACTATAGTTACCGAAGGGCAAACCACCGAATTTCTCACCGTGGAGTATGCCGGTTCAGCTAAGCTCTATGTACCAGTTGCATCACTCGACCTAATCTCTCGTTATAGTGGTACAGATCAGGAAAGTACGCCACTAAATCATCTCGGCACCACTCAATGGCAGAAAACCAAACGCAAAGCCGCCGAGAAAATTCATGACATCGCGGTGGAATTACTGGATATCTATGCCAGAAGGCAGTCAAAAAAAGGCTTTAAATACAAAATAGAAAATGAGCAGTACAACAAATTTTCAGGCTCTTTCCCATTCGAGGAAACTGCAGACCAAGAGAATACCATCGAGGCGGTGCTAGAGGACATGCAAAGCAAACGCACCATGGACCGACTCGTGTGCGGCGACGTCGGATTTGGAAAAACTGAAGTAGCAATGCGCGCAGCGTTCGTCGCCGTTCAAAATTACAAGCAAGTAGCTGTGCTAGTGCCCACGACTCTGCTTGCGCAACAACACGTTCAAAGTTTTAAAGACAGATTTGCAAAATGGCCGGTTGTTATTGACGTCATTTCTCGATTCAAATCAACAAGCGAGCAAAGGAAAAGTGTGCAGAAAGTAATCGATGGTAAGGTTGACATTCTAATAGGCACTCATAAGCTTTTACACGTTGACATAGACTTTCACAACCTTGGCTTATTGATAATCGATGAGGAACATAGGTTTGGTGTACGACAGAAAGAAAAGCTCAAATCACTGCGTGCCGACATTGACATACTCACTCTAACAGCAACACCAATTCCGCGGACATTGAACATGGCTCTTTCCAGTATTCGCGATCTTTCTATTATCGCCACCCCACCAGCCAAGCGCTTGTCTGTAAAGACCTTTGTACGTGAGCAACAAGACAGCCTAAAAAGAGAAGCGGTATCAAGAGAACTACTCCGCGGCGGACAGATTTTCTATATACACAACGAAGTAAAGAGCATTGAGCGGGCAGCACAGCAACTACAGGAAATTATTCCTCAAGCACGAATCTGTGTTGCTCATGGACAAATGGCTGAACGCGACCTCGAAAAAGTTATGGCCGACTTTTACCACAAACGATATAACGTTCTTGTTTGCACTACGATCATCGAAACAGGCATAGACATACCAAGCGCAAATACCATACTCATTAATAGAGCGGATAAACTTGGTCTAGCTCAATTACACCAGCTTCGCGGTCGTGTAGGTCGCTCTCATCATCAGGCGTACGCTTATCTATTACTTCCTAGTCACAGCCGAATGAGCCGCGACGCAAAGAAACGTATAGAAGCAATTCAAGCAGCTACTACTCTGGGCGCTGGCTTTACCCTTGCCAGTCACGACCTTGAAATTCGTGGTGCCGGTGAATTGCTCGGAGACGAACAAAGTGGCCATATGCAGAAAATAGGTTTCTCGCTATACACGGAAATGCTGGAGGAAGCGGTATCAACAATCAAGGCAGGCAAAAAACCTACCCATGAGATGCAAATGGGCAAGAATATCGAAATTAACTTGCGCATCCCAGCACTTATACCAGACACATATCTTCCAGATGTCCATATGCGGCTAATTATGTATAAGCGGATTTCGTCCTCGCGAGACAGTTTTGAGCTTGAAGACCTACAAATTGAAATGATCGACCGATTTGGTTTGTTTCCAGAGCCCTTGAGTTTGTTGTTCCGTCTTACCCGATTAAAACTGAAAGCACAAATTTTCGATATTAAGAAAATTGATGCCAATAGTAATAATGGGAAAATCGAGTTTCTGTCAAAAACTCAGCTTGATCCCCTATCGCTGGTTCAATTAATACAAGAAACCCCCCAAAGTTATAAACTTATCGGCGCCAACCAACTACAATTTCACCATGGTTGTGAGCAGGCAACCGCTAAACTTGACTTTATCGACGAGTTACTTGATAAGTTCAGACTAGTTAAGCAAAAAGCGGCTTAGACTAGATTTTCGCTTTTTTTTACAATTCATTAGCAACCACATTTTTTGACAAGAGCACCGATTTTGATAATGAATAAATTATCGACATTTCGCACCAGGAGTGTGCTACTCAAGTTTCTTGGAACCCTGATAGCAATCAACTCAGTTGGTGCGGCGGGCCAAGAAAGACGGTTTCAGATCGAGGTATCCATTTTTAGCAATGAATCTCCTGAAGACAAGTCAGAAGAATTCTGGCAACCCGATCAATTTAACCTAGTCTTCCCTGAAAAAATGCGCAGACTTGACAGGCTTACTGATATTTTGATGATTGATGATTTACACACAATTAACACCACAGAGGCCCTCGGAGCGGACCCGACGATCGTACCGGGAAAATCCCAACTGATGGAACGCGAGGAATTCATATTGACCAAGGGACCTCAAACGCGAAAAACTAATAATGGATTTCGGTTTTTCGATTTCAGCCGTGATGATTTCTTGCAGCTCCCTCCCCGCTTAAGTGAATTCAGGCAGACCAACCAAGCGTTAGAACGATCTCCCGACCATCGTTTGTTATTTCATGGGCTGTGGCGACAGGTAGTTACAAGCTCCTCGCAAGCTGAACCAGTTTATGTGCAAGGGGGGGTTGCGTATGGCGTACAACACGAACTTCAAGGCAGCTTGACGATTCACTTTAATGAAAACCAAGATCGCGTGATTGCAGACACTAATCTATGGCTTGCTGAATTTAGTATTGTAAAAAATTCTGAAGAAAACTGGGAATTGCCCCTTCCGCCAGAAGAAATCGCTGACTCTTTAAATTACGGCACGACTAATCCTGATCTGAATTACCATCCAATAAGGATCTACCACATGCAGCAAGATCGGGATATGCGTAGCAACGAATTTCACTACCTCGATCATCCGGCATTAGGTGTAGTGATCCTAGTAAAACCCTACGAAAAACCGCCATTAGCACCTAATGATTCTGATTTATAATTATTCTACTGGTCATTGTATTTTTCGACCAAAATTTGAAGCATCCCTATTAGAAATTCTGCGCTTTGTTCCACAACTTTAGATATATCCCCCATGAGAATTTCTCCTTCGAATTGGCCTGCTGCCCAATTAGCCGATAGCGCTAACAACGCATAGTCAATTCCTAATTCTCTCGCCAATACTGCTTCCGGCATAGCTGTCATACCGAGCAAATCACACCCTTCTATTTTATATCTATTCACTTCAGCCATAGTTTCGAGACGAGGCCCTTGCGTACACCCATAAACCCCCCCATCCATTACTAGCCGGTTGCTGCTCGACTTCATATTCATTATGTTTGCACTATCGAGCAATGCGGATCGCAGCGTTTCAGTAAATGGGTAGGTAAAATCAATATGCATAACCTTCTGGAGGTTTTCTTCAAAGTAAGTGGCAAGGCGCCCATGGGTGTAATCAATGATTTGCCCTGGAACAGCAAGGCATCCGGGTCCAAGATTTTTGTGAATTCCGCCAACAGCATTTACAGCGATTATCTTATCTACGCCGAGTTTATGTAGTGCCCAAATATTTGCTTGATAGTTAATTTTATGCGGTGGATTTTCATGTTTTTTCCCGTGCCTAAGTAAAAATGCAAGCTTACATCCATTGCGCTGTAAGAGATCAATTTCGATTTTTTCCTTGCAGAACGGGGTGGCAACTCGTTCCTGCCCGGCAGGCTCGAAACCGTTCATTTGCGATAATCCGGTCCCGCCTATCACTGCTAACATCTACTTTCCTGATTTTCCCCAAACTTAGATCTAATTGAAAACTTGAGAACCTTAAACCACCTCTTACTCCATAGCAACTTTCTATCCAGCACAGATTGAAGACTTAAAAACATCAGAAATAACGAGTAGCTATTTTTTATTTTTACGGATAGCTTCAACCTTTTCAATGTTTGGTTGGAACCGAAGGTCGAAGATGCACTACACCTCACAAAACGCTCAATTTTCTTCTTGTGGACGCTATCGTTACAACCTCGAAAGGTCATGGAAAGAAGGTAAAGGCCGTGTCTTATTCATAGCGCTAAACCCTTCAACTGCTGATGATCAGACGGACGATCCTACAACTCGTCGATGTGTAAGCTTTGCCCACACTTGGGGGTACCAAAAAATGGAGATAGTTAACCTCTTTGCGTACCGAGCGACCTATTTCAATGACCTAAAGAATGTGTCCCACCCCATTGGGTACTACAATGATGGCTGGATTGCTGCAGGATACGATAACGCGGACCTAGTAATAGCTTGCTGGGGAAGTCACGGAAATTATCTACAGCGTGGTGATGCAATTAGAAACCGGTTTAAAACATTGCACTGCATTAATTGTAATAAAACACAGCAGCCTTCTCACCCTCTATATCAAAAGGGAGACCTTAAACCATTACCAATGCTCGAAATTACAAAAGGCCAAATTTGGGAAGAACATGAGTTTAGGTAAAACTTTTTATCAATTCCTTTGGCGCTTGCCTTGGCTCAACATAAGCCATAAAAAATCGATTTATAAAACCCTGTGCACTTATGGAATCGTTCATGACTATCCTTTTGAAAAGGAGTTCTTTGGCTTGAAATACCAGGGAAATTTAAATAACAGCATCGAGTTCAGTATATTTTATCTTGGCGCTTTCGAGAAACCTCTACTTTTCTTTTTACGAGATACTATGGAACACATTCAGCGTGCACAATCAGGCACTACCGAATACTCCGGCTGTTTCTGTGATATTGGCGCAAACCTTGGGCAACATTCACTCTTCATGTCTCGATTTGCGAACCAGGTTTACGCTTTCGAGCCTTTTTCCAAGGTAAGCCAACGTCTCCTGCACCATATTAATCTGAACAAGATACACAATATACGACTACATCCCGTTGGATTAAGTGACCGCAGCGAAAACCTTACATTTTACGCCCCGATTGGTAGAAACCAAGGAATTGGTTCATTCGATTCATCTAGCTTGAAAATAGGTAATTTAGCTTCCGGGAAACTACCACTAGTCAAGGGAGACAACTATTTCCAAGAAATGGACATAGCAAATCTGGATATTGTAAAAATCGACGTAGAAGGGTTTGAGAAAAAAGTGCTTTTTGGCATGCAAGATGTACTGAAAAATGAACGACCAATTATAGTTTTTGAAGTCAGCTATGGGAACGAGCTATCCTTCGGATCTGTGCAACAATTGAACGAGGCACTGCCAGAGAATTACCAATTTTTTACTTTCAATACGCGCAAACCAGATGGCAGAAAGGCTAGAAAACGAGGCGCTAAAGCAAAGAAAACGGGAACCTACCAACTAATCCCGTTAATTGATTGGCGAGCCTCGGGGCAGGACAATATCATAGCTTGTCCCGAAGAGAAGCAAAGAATCCTGCCAATGCAGAGCACTGACAGGATTACCGTGCCATAAAGTAAATGGCCCAGCGACAAGAATCCAATCCTGACCTGGGCCGAAATACAACACCTTACGATAATTATGTCGGGAAGCTTCTAGTTTTCTTTAGTAAATTTATGTTTTTTCAAGGAATATGGGATTAAATAGGTTCCAGATGTGGCGCGCCCGACAGGACTTGAACCTGTAACATCCGGCTTAGAAGGCCGGTGCTCTATCCGGTTGAGCTACGGGCGCAGTTTTAAAAGCTGCATATTCTATACGAACAGCATCCTTCTACCATTTGCTTTAAATAGGTCGATGGATTCGTGTGTTAGCGGCAGAATCTTCCTCGTGATTAATAAGCGCGCGCGGAGTACCAGTACAATTCAAGCCCGTATACATCCCTGCTATCAATAACGATAGATTCTGGTACGCCTTTGCAAGAAGTACAACCCACTGGCCCCTGCCACTGGTAAGTAAAACAGGTGCACAGCTATTCAATTCATCAACCCCAGTTCGAGCTTCGTTTACCTTTCTTATTTTAATCATAATCATACTTAAAGGGATTAACGAACAAGGTCCAGCTTAAGCATAGCGCAGACTCGCTCCATTTCTGAAAGGTTTAGATATAGCGCCTACGGAAAAAATGGGGTGACTGATGGGATTCGAACCCACGACAACCGGAGTCACAGTCCAGGGCTCTACCAACTGAGCTACAGTCACCATTGAACAACTAAAGTTCTGAAACTTGGTCGGGGTAGAGGGATTTGAACCCCCGACATCTTGCTCCCAAAGCAAGCGCGCTACCAGGCTGCGCTATACCCCGATAAAGCTGAAAAAGCATCAATTTAGGGAGGTCGGCATCATACCGGCGCGAGTCGAGGCAGTCAATGTATCAACCGAGTTGGTGATATTTTGAAAAAATTCAGCGTTCAATACGCCAACTGCTGCCTTCAGCATTATCCTCAACAACCACCTTCATAGCCGTCAACTTATCCCTTATTTCGTCCGCTCTTTGCCAATCTTTATCGGCTCGAGCCTGCTCTCTTGCAGTAAGCATGCGCTCAATTTCTTTTGAATCAATTTCTATGCTAACACCACTTCGCAGAAATTCGGACGGTTCATTCTGCAAAAGACCCAGGCTTCCTCCCAGTCGCACGAGCAATGCTCCAAGTTGGTTCGCATAAGCTTGATCTTTAAATTTATGCTTATTAATTTCTTTGACCATTTCAAACATAACGCTGAAAGCTTCTGGCGTATTGAAATCATCATCCATGGCCTGAAAAAATGCCCTCTCAAATCTGCTGTTGGTTAGGGACTTGGCTCCCGCAACATCTAGGTCTTGCAAGCTTATATAGAGTCTTTCAAGAGCACTAGCTGATTGCTTTAGGTTCTGTTCGGAATGATTAATTGGGCTACGGTAATGACTGGCCACAAGAAGATGCCGTATTACTTCAGGGTCGTAATGTTTCAGGACTTCACGCACTGTAAAAAAATTACCCAACGACTTCGACATTTTTTCATTATCAACGCGCAATGGACCATTGTGCATCCAAATGTTAGCAAAACGCGTTCCAGTTGCCGCTTCCGATTGCGCTATTTCATTCTCGTGATGTGGAAACATCAGATCAGTTCCACCACCATGTATATCGAAGTTGTCCCCTAGCGCCGAAATGGACATGGCTGAACATTCAATATGCCAACCTGGTCTCCCGTAGCCCCAAGGCGAATCCCATCCAATATCATCGTCCTTCGATGGCTTCCAGAGCACAAAGTCGCGAGGATCCTTTTTTAATTCCCCAACTTCAATACGTGCCCCCTCCAGTAATTCGTCCATCTTTTTCTTGGACAATTTACCATAGCTAGGAAAACGCATGACAGAAAAGTACACATCCCCATTCTCAGCGTGGTAAGCAAAATCTCGTTCTATAAGGGTCTCAATCATGGAGATAATTTGGTCGATATGCCCAGTCGCTCTCGGCTCTTGGTCTGGTGGAAATATAGCCAGCGCCTGCTCGTCTTCATGCATTGCCTTAATAAACCGTTCGGTTAGCTCGGAGAACAATTCATTGTTTTCAGCGGCACGGGCCAAAATTTTATCGTCTATATCGGTAATATTTCGCACATATGTTACATCGAAGCCGCGTGCTCGGAGATAACGCACGACCACGTCAAAAACCACCAGCATCCGAGCATGCCCTAAATGGCAATAATCATAGGTTGTAAGGCCACAGACGTAGATTCGAACTTTGCCTTCGACAATAGGTTTGAATTCTTCTTTCCGTTGAGAGTAAGTATTGTAGATCAACATAAAATACTGGCCATTTGGGAATTACTGGTCAGACCAGGAATCACGCAGCGAAATGGTGCGATTGAAGACCGACAGTTCTGCTGACGAATCAATTAAATCGATACAGAAATAGCCTACTCGTTCGAATTGAAAATTACTGTATGCCCCTTTTGCCATTACGGCAGGTTCCGCGATGCAACCATCAAGTTTCACTAGTGAATCTGGATTTAGGTGCATTTTATAGTTTTCTGTTTCGTTGCTTTCCGGATTTTCGATGTTAAATAATCTGTCATAGAGTCTGACTCTTACTGGCACACCGTATTCTGCAGACACCCAATGAATAACCCCCCTAACTTTCCGGCCCTCCGGTTTCTTTCCCAGAGTCGCTTTATCAATACTACAATTAAGATGTTGCAATTTCCCACTATCGTCCTTAACCACCCCATCACATCGGACTACATAGGAACCTCGAAGTCTGACCTCCCCTCCGGGGATTAAGCGTTTGAATCCGGCTTTTGGCTGCTCTTCGAAATCCGAACGCTCAATAAATATTTCCTTTGTAAAGGGTACTGAGCGTCTTCCCATACCTTCGTTCTTTGGATGATTGGCAATATCCAAATATTCCACCTCGCCTTCTTTGAGATTAGTTAGCACTACTCTCAGCGGATCCAGGGTGCACATTGCTCTTGGTGCATTTTTGTCAAGGTTCTCCCTGATTGCGTGTTCCAACATGCCCATGTCAACCACACTTTCGCTCCGAGAAACGCCTATCATTTCACAGAAATTACGAATGGCCGCTGGAGTGAACCCTCTGCGTCGCATACCAGCCAGCGTAGGCATCCTTGGATCGTCCCAGCCCGCAACAATCCCGCCTTCTACCATGTCTTTAAGATTTCGCTTGCCCATCATAGTGTAGTTCAATTTAAGCTTAGCAAATTCAGTTTGTTCTGGGAGCACGTACTTGTATTCCGTCTCCGCTAAATCACTGGCCAGTCGAACTCTATCTATATTCAGGGTATTAAGAATCCAATTATATAGGGGGCGATGATCTTCAAACTCAAGCGTACATAAAGAGTGAGTAATGCCTTCTATCGCATCTGAAATACAATGCGTATAGTCATATGTGGGATAAATACACCACTCATTGCCTGTTTGGTGATGGGCAATGTGCCTTATTCGATACAGTATAGGGTCGCGCATATTGATGTTCGGCGAAGTCATGTCGATTTTCGCCCGCAACGTATACTTTCCATCAGGAAAATCACCCTCGCGCATACGTGCAAACAAATCCAGATTTTCCTCAGTAGTTCTTTCTCGGTCAGGACTATTCATCCCAGATGCCGTCAAAGTTCCACGATACTCTCGAGCTTCTTCAGGACTCAAGCCACATACAAATGCTTTAGACTTCTGAATAAGCTCTACCGCGAAGTCAAATAACTGATCAAAATAAGAAGAGGAATAACGCTCATCGCCGTGCCACTTAAACCCCAGCCAAGCAATATTATTCTTTATGGCGTCCACATACTCTTGGCTTTCCTTAATTGGGTTAGTATCGTCGAAACGCAAGTTACAAACCCCGCCGTTTTCTTCAGCGACGCCAAAATTCAGGCAAATCGATTTTGCATGCCCGATGTGAAGATAACCATTGGGTTCGGGTGGGAATCTGGTGCACACGCGTCCTTCATGCTTATTAATAGCAAGATCTTGGGTGATCATGTTGCGGATAAAATTAGAGGGTACTGAACCCTTAGTCGAATCCTTGCTGTCCGTATCCGAATCTGTCATTGGCTAACTATTATATGCACGAAACCTTGGAAGGCGTTGAACGGGGCTTTCTAGAGAATACCAAAACACTTATTATAACTGTTCGCGAACGATGCATTAACTAAAACTTTATGTGGGGTCAGTAAAAAACAGATATGATGATTATACTTATTACCAACTACGGCCCGATCAATTTAGAATTGGATTTCGACAAGGCTCCTAAATCCGCCGCTAACTTTCTACACTATACAAAACAAAACTTTTACGATGGTACGATATTTCATCGGGTTGTTAATGATTTTATGATCCAAGGTGGCGGCTTTGAACCCTATATGCAAAAAAAGCTAAATGGCGACCCTATCGAGAATGAAGCAGATAATGGCTTATCAAACCTCACGGGCACCGTAGCTATGGCCCGAACCTCTGACCCTCACTCAGCGACTTCTCAGTTTTTTATCAATGTCAGTGACAATCACTTTCTCGATCACCGCGACAAAACCGATGTTGGATGGGGTTACGCGGTATTCGGCCGGGTGGTTGAAGGCATGGATGTGATAAACAAGATAAAAGGATGTGAAACCACATCACGCAGCGGACACCAAGACGTGCCGGTTGTCGAGATTATCATTGAGTCTGCTGAAATCGACCAAGAAGGCTAATCTTGTCAAAGCGTATCCTTTTTATTTCGGATCTGCACCTAGAAGAATCTCGACCCGATATTACTCGGACATTACTGCAATTCCTGGATATTAATTCAGGGAAATGTGCCGCGCTCTATATCCTAGGAGATCTTTTTGAAACCTGGATCGGCGACGACGAGCAGAGCCCTTTAATTGATGAAATAACCTCAGCGCTCCGAGGGTTTCATGTGGCAGGATCTTCGATTTACTTAATGCATGGCAACCGCGATTTTTTAATTGGGGATAATTTTGCGAAACGTTGTGGTGCTGAATTGATTGAAGATCCTTGCATACTCAAAACCGAAGCTGGCCATATCGTCCTGCTTCATGGCGATACGCTCTGTACCGACGATTTGGAATACATGCAGTTTCGTGCCCAAGTGAGACAGCAAGTCTGGCAGCAAGAATTTCTGGCAAAACCCCTCAATGATCGCAGAGCCTTCGCTCAAGAGGCTCGCCAAGCGAGCCAAAAAGCTGCAACCAAAAATAATTTTATAATGGATGTTAATGGACAAGCGGTTCTGGATTTACTCAATCAGCTTCAGGAAAACATGATGCTGCACGGACACACCCATCGACCCGATGTCCACGAATTAGCGTTTACTAGCCCTATCAATGGTCAAATTAAAGGTCAACGTATCGTATTAGGAGACTGGAACAATAAAGCTTGGTATGCCGAAGCTCAGGATAAAGAAATCAGCTTACATAGTTTTGATTTAGTGAGCTAATTTTTTTGACTACGTTCGGTCATTTCCCCCGGGCAATTCGAAGTAACGGTTAAAATGCGCCTCACAGAGCATCAGCAATTCTCGTTCTATAGTTTCACTAAGCACAGTTAAGCTTACGTCTGAGAATTCCGGCAAGGCGCAAACTCCATATTCACGCAAGTTGTCAATCTTCTGATGGTTCTTCTTAAGCAAATTATGCAACCAGCAGTAAGGGGACAATGATGGGTCATAAGGAATCTTGGCTTTTTCTAACCCCTTCTTCAGATTAGGCACTGAAAAAATTTGCAGTTTATTCCCAAGGATTTGGCAAATTAGCTTCTCGATGCGACTGAGCACAGCCGATTTCGCGACATCATCGTAGCTATTCCAATTGATGACCTCAAATGAATACCGCTTGCAGCCACGACAAACAGCATCGCCGAGTGAAGTGGTTGAACAAATTCCTATGCAGGGGGTTTGAACAGCTTTCATGTAATTTATTTCAGAATTTGATAGAGAATTAATCGGAAAATTAATTGTAGACTTTAGCAAGGCTGTACAAATTGTAAACCACTCTTAAGTCTCTAAGAATTGCTCGCCAGAGGATTTGTCACCGGTACTTTTAATTCGTTTATTGAACACTGGCCATGACCTTCTCTAGAGGCCCCAAGTGGATTTTTGTACGAATTTACAATAGAATACAAGCACGTTTTAACCGTTTGCTTTGATTTACGCTGCGTACCACACAACCGCCTGATGCAGCGCTAATACGAAAACACTCCAAGCGGTCTGCTACCAAATTCCAACTGTAAGTGATTCCGGCGTAAACAGGCGCGAGGCTAGATGCCAGCAAATGTGAAATGAGACGCCTTTGGGTTCATTTGACACGTATCACGCCGTTATATTATATACGGCCCGCTGAAAACACCGATTCACGAGGAAAGTTTTGTGTTAGAAGCATATCGAGAACACGTTACAGAACGGGCCAAATTAGGGATCCCACCCAAACCTCTGTCCGCAGAGCAAGTTTCCGGTCTGGTAGAGCTTCTGAAAGACCCACCAGCGGGCGAAGAAAAATTTATTCTAGACCTAGTTTCTAATCGTGTTCCTCCTGGCGTTGACGAAGCTGCGTATGTTAAAGCTGGATTCTTGTCAGCAATTGCTAAAGGCGAATCTACCTCCCCCCTTATTGACAAAAAGTATGCGGTAAAACTGCTTGGAACAATGCTCGGTGGCTATAATATATCCACCCTAGTAGGACTGTTGGATGATAATAAGTTGGGTGCTGTTGCCTCTAAGGAGCTGTCACGTACCCTTCTGATGTTCGATGCTTTTCATGATGTGGCCGAAAAGGCATTGGCTGGCAATGATCACGCACAATGGCTTATAAGGTCATGGGCTAATGCTGAATGGTTTACCTGTCGGCCGAAGATCCCCGAACAGCTCACCGTAGCTGTGCTAAAGGTACCAGGCGAAACCAATACCGATGACTTATCCCCGGCACTGGACGCTTGGTCGCGCCCAGATATCCCTTTACATGCTAAGTCCATGTACAAGAATTCACGGGAAGGGATTACAAATGCTCCGACACAGATAAATGAGCTTGAAGAAAGTGGTTTTCCAGTTGCTATCGTCGGTGATGTCATGGGCACTGGTTCTTCAAGAAAATCGGCCACTAATTCTATACTTTGGCATATCGGCAACGATATTCCTTATATTCCCAATAAGCGAGCTGGCGGTGTCTGTATAGGTGGCAAGATTGCCCCTATTTTTTTTAATACCATGGAAGATTCAGGAGCACTTCCTTTTGAATGTAATGTCGATGAGCTGAATACCGGCGATATAATCGATATTAACGTCTATGAAGGAACAATTACCCGGCATGACACAAATAAAGTAATCAGCAAGTTCCAGTTAAAAACCGATACTTTGGTGGATGAAGTGAGAGCCGGGGGTCGTATTCCCCTGATTATCGGGCGCGGACTTACTCAGAGAGCACGGGAAACTTTGGAATTACCTCCAAGCGATGTTTTCCAGTCACCGCTGACTGGTAAAGAATCTAAAACAGGTTTCACTCTTGCCCAGAAAATGGTGGGTAAAGCTTGCGGCGTAGAAGGTGTCAGGCCGGGCAGTTACTGCGAGCCGAGAATGACCACTGTTGGCAGCCAGGATACCACTGGGCCTATGACACGCGATGAGTTAAAAGACCTAGCTTGTCTCGGGTTTTCCGCAGACCTAGTTATGCAATCATTCTGTCATACAGCGGCTTATCCAAAACCGGTGGACATTGAAACTCAGCATACGCTGCCGGACTTCATCCAAACACGTGGTGGCGTAGCACTGCGGCCAGGCGACGGTATTATCCATTCCTGGATGAATCGTATGCTTTTGCCTGATACTGTTGGAACCGGCGGAGATTCTCACACTCGTTTCCCAATCGGAATATCTTTTCCGGCAGGCTCAGGTCTGGTCGCCTTTGCGGCAGCCACGGGAGTAATGCCCCTTGATATGCCGGAATCGGTGCTTGTTCAGTTTACAGGCGAAATGCAGCCAGGTATCACCTTGCGAGACCTAGTTAACGCTATTCCTTACACTGCAATCCAAACGGGCGATCTCACGTTAGAAAAGAAAGGCAAGAAGAATGTATTCTCCGGTCGCATTCTCGAAATAGAAGGCCTGCCTGACCTCAAAGTAGAACAGGCCTTTGAATTTTCCGATGCATCAGCAGAACGCTCCGCCGGCGGTTGCACTATTCGGCTAGCCAAAGAACCCATCATCGAATATTTCAATTCGAACGTGACCCTCCTGCGTTGGATGATCAGCAATCATTACCAGGACGCTCGCACACTTGAGAGACGCGCCCGCGCCATGGAGGAGTGGCTGGAAAATCCAGTCTTAATGGAGCCTGATGAACAAGCCGAATACCATAAGATTATCGAAATAGATCTAAATAATATAACCGAACCGCTTTTAGCATGCCCTAATGATCCCGACGACATCAAACCCCTGTCCGCTGTAGAAGGCACGAAGATAGACGAGGTGTTCATTGGTTCGTGCATGACTAATATCGGTCACTTCCGCGCTGCAGCCGAAGTTCTGAAACAGGTAGAAGGCACCTTGCCTACCCAGCTCTGGATAGCACCACCCACAAAAATGGATGAACACCAGTTAACAGAAGAAGGGATTTACAACATCTTTGGCGTAACCGGAGCGCGCACTGAAATCCCTGGTTGCTCATTATGCATGGGCAATCAGGCCCGAGTTACTGCTAACTCTACAGTGGTTTCTACCTCGACGAGGAACTTTCCAAACCGTTTAGGCCAAGGGGCTAACGTATTTCTTGCCTCTTCAGAGCTAGCCGCAATTAGTTCAGCTATAGGCAAAATTCCGACTATGGATGAATATATGCAATACATGTCTTCGATTAATACCATGTCAGACAACATCTATCGTTATCTGAACTTCAACGAGATTGAAGATTTTATGGAAGCGGCAGAGCGCGCCAAAAATATCCCCCTCACTAATATTCAACACGTCGCCTGAACTCCTAGCCAAGAGCTGGGGAGTAAATTACTCAGCAAACCTTAGCTAATAGTGCTTTTGTCCACCACTTCGAATACATCTTTGGAGAGATTAGATTCTGCCTTAATGCGAAGCAGTTGGGTCTGCATCATGGCCTGTCGTCTTGCATCAAACTTTTTCCAGCGAGTTAAAGGAACTAACAGACGCGCTGCGATTTGCGGATTGAATTTATTGATCTCCAGCACTCGGTCTGCGAGAAACTCATACCCTTCCCCGCTAGCATGATGAAAACTAATATAATTCTGCCCGCAGAAAGCACGAATTAGAGATAGCACCTTATTTGGATTTCTAATTTCGAACGCCTCATGCTGAAGGAGTTCCTTCACTCGCGACAGCGTGCCTTCGCGCTGACAGCTTGCTTGCACCATAAACCATTGATCAACGACTAATGGCTCACTCTTCCATTTATCATAGAATGCTTTCAATGATGCATTTGCCAGATCGATTGCTAACTTAGAGTCACTATTCACCAAGCATCGGAGCGCCGCCATCTGATCGGTCATATTTGTAGCTTCTTCAAATTGTCTAAAGCAACATTCAACCCAGTAATCGCTGCCTATTCTAACAAGATAAGCTAGAGCTAAATTCTTAAGCGCTCGCTGTGCTATAGATCCTGAATCAGTCTTAAAAGGATTATCACTAGAATTTTCCTCGAATACCGAGGCAAACCTTTCCTCCAGTTCTTTAGCCAACGCATTTGCAATAAATTCCCGTGCCGCATAAATACTATCAACATCCGCGATTTCTACTTGTTCGATCAGCGATCCCTCTGTCGGAAGCGTGAGCAGATGAGCAATCATTGCCTTGTCTAACTCGTTAGGTTTCAGGACCGCATCCAGAACTCCGGAATATGCATTAATTAGTAGGGGAGGCACAATTAGTAGGGAGTTGCTTGCAGCACAATCCTGTAATTCACGAATAATGTCACTTGCCAGAAGCTGTGCAGCGTTCCATCTGTTAAATCCATCACTGTCGTGAATCATCAGGAAATAAAGGTCTTCACGGGAATAATCAAAGTCTAATCGCACCGGTGCGCTGAAGCTTCTCGACAGTGAAGGAACTGGGCGTTCTGGCACATCCAGAAAAAGGAAATGCTGAGTTTCCTGATTAACTGTTAATACTCTATCAGTTGATTCAGCAACTTTTTCATCTTTTAACCTGAGCGGCAGGTCAATACCATTTTTATCTAGCAACCCCATTCGCAACGGAATACTAAAAGGCAATTTGTTGTTCTGCCCCGGTGTATCCGGACAACTTTGCTGAACTTTAAGACTGTATTGTTTCTTGTCTGCCTCATAATTGCCGATTATGTTTAATACCGGGGTCCCTGCTTGACTATACCATCGTCGAAACTGGCTTAAATCAATACCACTGGCATCCTCCATAGCCTTAACGAAATCCTCGGTCGTTACAGCCTGCCCATCGTGTCTGTTGAAATACAGATCAGTTCCTTTTCGAAAATTCTCTTGTCCCAAAATGAGACTCAGCATCCTTACAACCTCCGCTCCTTTCTCATAAACGGTGACGGTGTAAAAGTTTGAAATCTCCATGTAAGAATCAGGCCTAACCGAATGCGCCATAGGACCGGCGTCTTCAGCAAACTGTACTGTTTTGAGGAAGTTCACATCTTCTACACGCTTTACTGTGCGAGAACCCATGTCCGCGGAAAATTCCGAATCACGAAATACAGTAAAACCTTCTTTCAAACTTAATTGGAACCAATCTCTGCAGGTAACCCTGTTACCGGACCAGTTGTGAAAATACTCGTGAGCTACTACGCCCTCCACTCGCTGAAATGCCGAATCGCTAGTTGTGCTGGGATTAGCAAGCACACAGGAAGTATTGAATATATTGAGCCCCTTATTTTCCATTGCTCCCATATTAAAATCGTCAACAGCAACTATCATATAGACTTCTAAATCGTATTCACGCCCATAAATCTCCTCGTCCCAAGCCATTGCGTTCTTTAACGACAACATAGCGTGATCGCATTTATCCAGGTCTTTCTCTTCGACAAAGATTTGAAGCTTTACTTTGTGGCCACTGCAAGTCACGAACGTATCGTCCAAGCTTACTAGATCACCGGCGACCAGCGCGAACAGGTAGCTCGGTTTTTTGAAAGGATCCTCCCAAGTTACCCAGTGGCGGTCTGGATTTTTCTCATCAATGCCGCTATTTATGTTGTTTCCATTCGACAATAAAACTGGATATTTCTCGCGTTCAGCTCTGATAGTAGTTGTAAACCTAGACATAACGTCAGGCCTATCTAAATAGTAGGTGATACGTCTGAATCCTTCTGCCTCGCATTGCGTGCAGAAAATTTTCTTTGATTTATATAAACCTTCTAGAGCCGTATTTTTTTGTGGTTCTATACGCGTATGAATTTCGACAATGAACTGCTGTTGAGGTTTTTCCAATAAACCGGATAGTCCGGGAATGGTGATGGAGTCATCATCCATAAGGAACTGATCAGATTCTAAACTTTTGCCATTGATAAGCAAACTCCGCAACTCTAACTCGTGACCTTGTAGTGTCAACGCGTTGGGTGCTGGTTCGTCGGAGCCATCATTGGGCTTGATCAGTAACTTCGCAACGACCAAGACATAATCTTCATAGAGATTAAACTCAAGATCTGTTGTCTCAATCGTAAACGGTGGTGGCCGGTAGTCTTTAAGATAGGTCGTTCTGGCCTGTGAGTCTCTCATACTTACGCCTCTTTGACAGATTCTCGATTAATGACTTAATTGAACTTCGTATCCAGAGAAGCGTCGAAGGTTAATTACTCCGGTGTCGAATATCAGGTATTGGCCCTTGATGCCTAGCAGGGTTCCTTCAACAACCGGGTCTTTATCAAAATTAAAAGAAGTAACTTTTTCCGGGTATTTTATAACGGGATAATTAATCCCCACTGATGCAATACCATTCAGAACACTAATAGCGAAAAACCCGAAATTCTCCGCTAGTTCTTTGAGCTCTGAATCACACTCTTTAAGTAGACGATCAGCCTCCTCCTCCATTTTAAGCGGTTCAGCTTCACCCTTTAGCATAGCCCGCCAGTTTGTCCTATCGGAGACGTATTGCTTGAACATTACCTCCAGAATGCCGGATTGCAACCGACTTCGAACCCGGATAATCGCTAGTGCCTGTGTTGCACCCTGATCAATCCATCGGGTAGGTATCTGAGTAGCCCGGGTAATACCCACTTTGAGGCCTGAAGAATTGGCCAGATAAACGATATGATCCTGCATGCAGAAGCGCTCGCCCCAGGCAGGTTCTCGGCAAGTGCCCTGATCAAAATGACATTTTTCTGGCTGGATAATACACCCGTCACATTCTGCCAAACTTTGAAAACAAGGATAGCAATAGCCTTGATTAAAACTTTTCCTCGACTTCCTGCCACAATTAATACAATAAATAGTTCCGCTGTATTCAAGCTTTATTTGTTTTTCTAATAAGTCATTCAGGGATACCACCATGTCACTGAGTAAAATCTGGTATCTCACGGGATTCTCAAACCTGCTATGCATTTTTCGCAGAACACCTCGAGCTTCCGATTTCATCGAGCTTCTCCTGCCAGGGAGTGGCAGGCAAGCATCCCCTGACCTCTGAGCTCACACTTAAGATTCAAAGTGATTTCCCGCGCTTCAGGCATATATATATCCTCATAAATTAGAGACATTACTTTGCCGATTAGTCCTCTCAAAGATTGCGATCATTACTATCTGTTTATTGGTGACGCTAATGTCTTTCAACGGTTGCCTATAACTGGGCGTTTCAATATCAATCGATAATACAGTACCGCGACCATACCGAACAAAAGGCCTGACACCAAACCACCCACATGCGCCGCCGTGGCCACCCAAGATGAAGCAATAATTTCCATCAACACCAGTGCAAGCAGAAAAACAATAAACATATTACTGTTCAGCATTAAATGGCTCCTTGGCATAAAAGTATGAATAATCCACGTATATCCAACTAAACCATATACCACACCGGACATTCCGCCGAAGTTGCTATATCCAATTTGCATATATTGCGCGGTATTACTGACAAAAGAAGTTAATATAACCAGCAACAGAAAAACCCATACCGGCTGGATCGCCTCAAGTTGTTTCCCGAAATACCACAACCACAACATATTAAAAATCAAGTGCAACTCACCAAAGTGCAGAAACATCGGTGTCAACGTCCGGAGCATAATTACCGGATTGTTAAGATCGCCGAGTAGGGCCATGAATTCACCCGATGTTATCGCCGGGTAAAACAGCATACTGACCCGATCCGGTTCATATCCTAACTGGCTGACTGCGGCAACTAGCAAACAGGCCGAGATTAGGCTCATGCTAATGGGGCTACGAAAAAATTCACTTAGGATCGCGTTAATGATTTTCTTTCCAGAAAAATGAGCCACTGCTGAACCCGTTACAGTCGGAGTACTACCCAGTTTTCTTTCTTCCAGAAAACGCTGAAGCGATTGCGCAACAAAGAGCGCCTCTTGATCAGTGTTGACCCAGAGGGTTTGCTGACCAGACTCCTCGATTATCCGGTGACCGATACCCTGATTATGAAGGAATTGACTGTAGCTGAGCAGATCGACTTTGATCTCGAGACTGGCTGCTTTAATCATCGGCCCTTGGTAGTCGACTACCCCACCCGAGTTTACTGCGACAAGCCTGATAGAAACTGTGATTCGGTGGGTGAATAAGTTGCAAAGGTACTGATTTTTTAGTGACTAAGAATTCATCTCCAGCCACTGCAGTATACTTGACTTCACCGTCACAACTAAGCTGAGGCTCTAAAGATTCTTTGGCAGCAACAACCAGCCGAATTTCGCTATCACCGTCAATCACGATTGGTCTGCTACTAAGAGCATGAGGGTACATCGGAACGAGTACTACGGCATTTAAGTGCGGATGCATGATGGGCCCACCAGCTGATAAGGCATAGGCGGTAGATCCAGTCGGTGTGGCGACAATTAGCCCATCAGATTCCTGACTATAGACAAACTTATCATCGACAAATAATTCAAACTCAATCATCTGGGCTGCCTTACCCGGATGTAATACCACATCATTTAAGGCCGCACCGAGGTTGTGTTCTGTCGCCCCCCGGCGGGCAACAACGTCCAACAGAAAACGTTTCTCGACACTATAATTGCCATTAAGTACGTTGGAAATATTGGTTTCAATTTCATTTGGGAGCACATCGGTCAGGAATCCAAGTTTGCCCCTATTAATACCGATGACCGGAACTTGATCAGAAGCGATGAACTTAGCAACATTAAGCATACTGCCATCACCCCCGACCACTATGACTAAATCGCAACGCGAGGAAAGTTCTTCGCGCGTGCATTCATTGACATCTGGGTTTTCGATCAACCCAGCAGTCACGTCATCGAGCACGATTTCTACGTCTTTTTCACTAAGAAAGGCAAACAGGCGCGATAATGAATCAACAACGCCACTATGATTAGGGCGACCAACAAGACCTATGCGCTTAAAATCAGCCATAAATTTACTTACTCATCATAAACATCGACACATAATTTCAATCGACTTATTCCAGTATAGGCTCAAGTATACCATGAGCTTTTTTACATTTACTGTTAATTATCATGTTATTATCATAAATATTTGTTTTTTATATATATTTATTAAATTATCATGCATCGCTAATCTACTCTAATG
>Ga0257112_10000217_pt1 | contig 24822 bp, 20 predicted proteins | sample LP_taG_5_FD_191565 | JGI IMG/M metagenome (GOLD analysis project Ga0257112, IMG submission 191565) | Marine microbial communities from Northeast Subartic Pacific Ocean, Canada - LP_J_2015_P26_1000m | ecosystem: Environmental > Aquatic > Marine > Oceanic | place: Canada: Northeast Subartic...
TGGTATTAAAGTTCATAAAAAAGATTGTCCCAATTCAATCTCATTAAGATCTAATTATGCTTATAGAGTAATCTCTGCAAAGTGGATTGATTCTCAATCTCACGAATTCAATACTAAGATAAATTTTACGGGTATTGATGATTTGGGAATTATAAGTCAGATTACATCAACTATTTCTGATTCAATGAAAGTAAACATGAATAAAATATCAGTTGAGTCTAATGATGGTACGTTTACCGGAACTATAAGCTTAGAAGTAAGTAACACGGTAATTTTAAATAAATTATTAAAAAGTTTGAAAAAAATCAAGGGTATTGAAAAAGTTACAAGAAACTAAAAAAGAAATTAATATGATAGTAAAAAGTAAAGATGAAAATGAAGTTGTATCAAATGTTTTTACAGAATTTTTAAATTCAAATAGTCACAGAAAAACACCTGAGCGATATAAAATTTTAAATGAAATTTATTCTATAGACGGTCACTTTGATATTGACCTGCTTTACGAAAAAATGAATAAAAAAAAATATCGAGTAAGCAGAGCAACTCTATATAACACCATTGAACTTTTATTAGAATGTGGGCTTGTTAGAAAGCATCAATTTGGCGATTCTAGTTCTCAATTTGAAAAATGTTTCTTTAATAATCAGCATGACCATCTTATTTTGACAGATACTGGTGAGGTAAAAGAATTTTGCGACCCAAGAATTCAATCAATTAAAAAAAGTATTGAAGAAATATTTAATGTAGATGTTAAGGATCATTCACTAATATTATACGCTACAACTAAAAAAAATAAATAAATATGTCTTTAGATGTTCTTCTAGGCCTTCAATGGGGGGATGAAGGTAAAGGTAAGATAGTTGATGCAATTACAAATTCATATGATATAATTGCAAGGTTTCAAGGTGGACCAAATGCCGGTCATACTATAGAATTTGATGGACACAAACATGTTTTACATACAATTCCATCAGGAATTTTTAATAAAGAAGCAATCAATATAATAGGCAATGGTGTAGTAATCGATCCAGTTATTTTTAAAAATGAAATTGAAGGTTTAAAAAAATTTGATTTTGATATGAGAGATAAACTTTTAATTTCAAATAGAGCTCATATAATTCTACCTACTCATAAAATAATAGATGCAACTTCAGAGGCTTCTAAAGGAAAAAAGAAAATTGGCTCAACATTAAAGGGAATCGGTCCTACTTATATGGATAAAACTGGAAGAAATGGAATAAGAATTGGTGATTTAAACAGTGGTAATTGGGTTGAGAAGTATAATACCCTTAAAAGGAAACATCTTACTCTTTTATCAAATTTTGATCTAAAGGTTGATTTAGACTTAAATGAATTAGAAGATGATTTTTTTAAAAGTATTGAAGTGTTAAAAAGATTCAATTTCATTGATAGTGAAGTATATTTAAATAATTCTTTAAATAATGGGAAACAAATTTTAGCAGAGGGTGCTCAAGGATCACTTTTGGATATTGATTTTGGAACTTACCCTTTTGTTACATCCTCTAATACGACTGTATCTGGAGCTTGTTCTGGTCTTGGAGTAGCCCCTAATAAAATTAAAAATGTTATCGGGATATTTAAAGCATATACGACTAGAGTTGGATCTGGACCTTTTCCTACTGAATTAGTTAACGAAATTGGAGAACATATTAGAAAAACAGGGAATGAATATGGAGCAACTACAGGTCGAGACAGAAGATGTGGATGGTTAGACTTAATAGCATTAAAATATTCAATAATTATTAATGGAGTAACTGAGTTAAATATGATGAAGGCAGATGTTTTGAGTGGATTTAAATCTCTAGAGGTCTGCACATCTTATAATATCAATGGTATCGAAACTCAAACATTACCTTTTGACCTTAATTCAGAGAATATTGAACCAATTTTCAAAACCTTCAAAGGTTGGTCTGAAGATATATCTAAGGTTACTAAAGAAGAGGAGCTGCCAATAGAACTTCTTGAATATGTTTCGTTTATTGAAGAATTTGTTAAAGTGCCAATAAAATTAATTTCTGTTGGTCCAGATCGATCTGAGACCATTTATAGAACTAAATGATGAAATACCTTTTATCCCTTATTGTATTTATATTTTTTACAATTTATAGTTTTTCTCAGGAAACAAAAGTTGTTGAAATTATACAAGCAGGAACATCTATTCGAAACTCTAGTGCGTATCCAGGTGCAACTATCTTGATGAAAGATGATACTAAAAAAGTCATTCTGTTTCATGATGGTGCAAAAATTGAATCTGATATTTCATATTACTATCCTTCCAAAAATTCATTCAAAGCCAATGGAAGAGTAATATTTAGTCAAGGAGATACTTTAACAATGACATCTAATAATTTTGACTATGATGGAATAAAAAGAAAAGCTATCGCATGGGGTAATGTAGAATTAGTTAGGCCTGACATGATATTAAGGACTGACACGCTTTACCTGGACAGAGTATCAAACATTGCTTATTATAATACTAATGGGACAATAATAGATAATAAAAATATTTTAAAGAGTAAAATTGGAGTTTATTTCATGAATGAAAAAAAATATAATTTTAAATCTAATGTAAAAATTAACAATCCTGAATATAATGTGATTTCTGATGAACTTGAATATTTTACTGAATCTGATATAGCATATTTTAATGGTCCTTCTAATATAATTGGATCTGACTATGAAATTTTTTGTGAATTAGGATTTTATGATACTAAAATTCAAAAAGGATATTTTAAAAAAAACGCAATAATCAATTATGATGGAAAAATTATTAGTGGTGATAGCATTTACTTTGAAAATGAGAAATCATATGCAGCTGCATCTAATAATGTTATAATTAACGATACAATAAACAATTCTATTATTACTGGACATTACGGTGAAGTTTTTAAATCAATAGATTCAGTAATTATTACAAAGAATGCTCTTGCAGTTAGTATATTGGAGAGAGACTCACTATATATTCATTCAGATACATTAACGATTACTGGACCAGATGAAAATAAAATTCTTAAAGGATTTTATGATGTTAGAATTTTTAAAACAGATGTTAGAGGTAAATCAGATTCAATACATTATAACCAAACAAGTGGACTAATAAAATTACTAAAAAGACCTTTAAGTCAATCCATTGTTAGAAATCTTTCAGATGAAGAAAAGAATAAGAAAAATCCTATTGTCTGGTTTGGAAAAAATCAAATTACAGGAAACGAAATTTTTTTAAAATCTAACCCTCAAACTCAAGAGCTTGATTCACTGCTTATTTCAGGAAATGTTTTTTTGGTTCAAAAAGATTCCATTAGTGAAGATGGTTATAATCAAATTAAAGGAGAAAAGTTAGATGGGTCTTTTCAAGATGGGAAACTTAAAAATGTTAATGTTGTAAAAAATAGTATTATTCTATACTATATGCATTCTGATGATGGAGAAGATTTCTTAGGATTAAACAAAACTCTTTCTAGTTCAATTCTTATTAAGTTTGAAAATAATGAGATAGCTGAAGTGTCTTTCTACAAAACACCAGATGGAAATATTATCTCTGAAAAAAACATAATTTCAAATGAAAAGACTCTACCTGGGTTCATTTGGAGAGATAAAGAAAGACCTAATAGTGTCCAAGATTTATTTAGCAATGCTGACAAAGTCCTAAAAATAGTTGAAATAGAATAACTTAGAATGTTAACTATTTTGTTGACAATAAATGTTTAGAGATATACTTTTGAGTTTTTGATATGATTAATTTTACCAAAAACAATAAATGTTTAGAGAATACAAGGAAAGTGTATTGAAATTTGAGGATATGCTTAGGACTAATACTAATTTGTATTTTGACTCTACAGAATTTATTAATATTACACATCATTATATTGATAATGCAAATTTTTCCTTAGCTGAAAAAGCAATTTCAATGGGACTTCAACAACATCCTAATAATATTGATCTTATGTTATTAAGTTCTGAGCTTTTAATTTTTAATTCTAACTATGATAGTGCATATAAAATTCTTAATTTTGTAGAGGAAATCGATCCAATAAATAAAGAGGTTTATCTTCAAAAAGCAACAATTTATTCAAAAAACAATCTCGGACAAAAAGCTATTGAAATTTTAAAGAAAGCTCTTGATTTTAGTGATGATAAATATGAGATTTGGAATATGATAGGTATGGAATTTCTTCTTTTAGAAGAATACAATTCAGCTATTCCTTTTTTTGAAAAATGTATTAAAAATGATCCCGATGATTATCAATCACTTTATAATCTTATTTTTTGCTATGAAAACGTTAATAGAGATAAAGATTCTATTGTAATTCTGAATGATATTCTAGAAAAAAGCCCTTATTCAAAAATAGCTTGGCACCAATTAGGAAAAATATATTCAAAGTTAAACATGAACAAAGAAGCAATTTCTTCTTTTGATTTTGCAATAATCTCAGATGATGAATTTACTAGTGCTTATATAGAAAAAGGGAAATTACTTGAAAAAGAAGGGAAATATAATGAAGCGATTAACAATTACAAAATATCTATAAGACTAAACGAACCTAACTCATTTATAATAATGAGAATAGGGTTATGTTATCTGAAATTAAAAAACTATAAACTTGGAAAAAAGTTTTTGAAGAAAGCTATTCGAATTGATTCTACAAATGAATCTGCATGGATTGAATTAATTGATTTATATCTTAAGGATGACAATTATAGATACGCCTCCTATCTTATTGATAAAGCAATAAGTTCAAATCAGGAAAGCATAAAAATTCTTAAAAAAAGTTTTGAAATAAATTATAAAAAAGGATTATTTATTCAAGCAATAAAAAATGTTGAAAACTTAATTGAATTAGGGGACTTAAAATGGAATAATTGGAAAAACATTATTAAGTGCTTAATTAAAATTAAAAGTTGGGATAAAGCATTAAAAACAGGACTTAGGGCAAAGAAAATTTTTCCTACAAAAGTATATTTAGATTATTTAATCTCAGGTTGTTTAATAAAACTTGGCAAAAAAAATGAAGCTATTTACTTTTTTCAAAATGCAAAAAAAATAAAAAAAATTCCTCAAAAATTAGCAAAAAATTTCCCTGAGCTAGTAAATGAGAAAATTTTTCTTTCATAATTTTTAGTATCTTAAGAAGCCATGAGAAAATATTATGTTTTCCTCTTCATTAAAGGCTTATCAATGGGAGCTGTTAATAAAATTCCTGGTGTGTCTGGAGGTACAGTTGCATTTATTACTGGGATTTATGAAGAATTAATCGATTCAATTACTAAAATTAATTTTAGTTCATTTAAAAAGTTGTTTAAAGAGGGATTTATTAGCTTTTATAATGAAATAAATGGAAAGTTTTTATTTACTGTTTTTGGAGGGTTAATTGCAAGTTTTTTTAGTGTTTCTCTTCTACTTGATTTTATAATTGAAAAATATGAATTATATATTTATGGTCTCTTTTTTGGAATGATAGTAGGTTCATTCTATGTTATATATAATAAGCTAGAGAAACTAACATTCAGAACATCTACAGCTTTAATTATTGGGTTTATAGTTGGTATGATTATAAGCTTTGCAGATAAAATTAATTTAGGAAGTTCTGAACTAATAATTTTCATTTCTGGAGTTATAGCTATCTCTGGCATGATTCTTCCTGGACTTTCTGGCTCATACCTTTTATTACTAATGGGTAACTATACATTGATAATGGTTGATTCAGTTAACTCATTATATTTTTCTATTGTAGATTTATTTAAATTAGATTTTAATTTTATATATGATGATGAAAGAGTCTATTTATTAAAAGTTCTTTTTTTATTTACTACAGGATCTATTTTTGGACTTATATTTTTATCTAATATATTAGGATCTTTATTTAAGAAACATAAATCAATTACAATAGCATTAATTGTTGGATTTATTGCAGGTTCTTTAAGAGGTGTTTGGCCATGGAAAATCAAATCTCAAGAATTAGAAGAAGTTGATAAAATTGCTATTTATATTCCTGAAGTTAATAATGATAGTTCTCTTTTAGCAGTTGTTTATATTATTATTGGTATACTCTTTGTTGTTCTATTAGAGAGGTTTGCAAATAAAAATTGAGAAATAAAAAAATATATGGATTAATAGGGAAGGATATTGACTATTCTTTTTCAAGAAAATATTTTTTAGAAAAATTTAAAAATGAAAAATTTAACCATTATAACTATTTAAATTTTGATCTAGAAAGAGTTGAGTTAATTGAGAAAATTTTTACAAACAACAAATTAAACGGCCTTAATGTGACCATTCCTTATAAGGAAAAGATTATTCCATTTCTAGATGAATTATCTCCAGTTGCTAAAGAGATAGGTTCAGTTAATACAATTTGCTTTGTAGGGTCTAAAAAAATTGGATATAATACTGATATATATGGCTTTGACAAAACATTATCTGCTCTTAATATTGATGAAATAGATTATGCTTTAGTTCTTGGAACTGGAGGTGCATCGAAAGCAATATCATATGTTCTTTCTAAAAGAAAAATAAAATTTAATCATGTTTCAAGAACTTTAAAAAAAGATTATTTAAAATATGATGAATTAGATCATAGTATTTTTAATCAAAAGTTGTTAATAGTTAATACAACTCCACTAGGTACATTTCCTAATATAAATGAGTTTCCTAATATTCCTTATAATAGTTTAAACAATAATCATATCCTCTATGATCTAGTTTATAATCCCAAAGAGACCTCTTTTATGAAAAAGGGTATAGAAAGGGGGTCTAGAGTTATAAATGGATTAAAAATGCTTGAATATCAAGCAGAAAAATCATGGGAATTATGGTCTAAATTCAATTGACAATTTTTTTTGTTAATTTTAGAACACAAACAACTCAATTTAACTTAATGAAAGACTCAAAAAATAAACTTGAAAAGTCTTCATCGGAATCAAAGATTCTTGAAACTAAGACAATTCCTCCTATGCCTAAAGATAAGAGAACTAAAGAATATAAAGAATGGTATAAAAAATATGGGGAAATTAAAGCAGATACTAAAGTTTCTTCTGTAAGAAAAACTAAAACTAAAAAGAAAAGTTTAAAACAGATAAAAGAAGTGCTAGTGACTCCACCTATGCCTAAAGATAAAAGGACAAAAGAATATAAAGAATGGCATAAAAAATATGGGGAGGCAAAGGAAAAAACTGAAACTTCTTCTTCAACTAAAAAGAAAGAATCAAAAGCTAAAAAAAGCATCAAATTAAAAGATTTAGTTAGTCTTTTTACTACTAAAGTAGAATCTGAAAATTGGATAGGAGAAAGAAAAGAAATTGAAGAGATTAAAAATAAAATTGAGGTAGGACTTAAAAAGGAATATGAAAAAGAAAAAAAGAAATTTAATTCTACTGAAGAGAATGAGCAGTTTATTTTTAAATCAGATAATAAAATTCAATATCAAAAAACATTAAAAAATTATTCCTTTAAGAAGAGAAAATATTATTCAGAGATTGGAGCTATTCAAAAAGAAAATCTAGAAAAAAGACTAGAATTAATTGAGAAAATAAAAGATCTAATTAATATAGATAAAAAACCTAACAATCTATATAAAACATTTAAAACCTATAAAGAATCATGGCATAATATTGGGCAAGTTCCTATTACAGAAAGAAATAATGTTTGGGAAACTTATAGACATCATGTGGAAAAGTTCTATGATTTTTTACATCTAAACAGAGAGTTAAGAGAACTTGATTATAAGCATAATTATGAAGAAAAAATTAAACTTATTGATAAAGCAGAAGAATTAGATAAAATTAAAAATGTAACGCTAGCTTCAAGAGACTTAAATATTTTACACAGATTATGGAAAAATGAATTAGGCCCTGTATCTAAAGAGTATAGAGAAGAACTGTGGGGTAGATTCCAGAAAGCATCTAATAAGATTCATGCTAAAAGACAAGAACATCAAAAAGAAATTAATAGTATACAAAATGAAAATTTATTAAAAAAGGAAAAAGTTCTTAGTAAAATGAGAGAAGTATTAGAAAATGTTCCAGATTCTCATAATGAGTGGCAAAATATAATTCAAATTTTTAATAATCTTAAAGATGAATTTCAAAAAATAAGAAATATTCCTAGAAAGAAAAACAAAATATCTTGGAATCAGTTTAGAATCATAACAAAAGAATTTAATAACAAAAAGAATAGTTTCTATAAAAACCAAAAAATTGAACTAAAGCAAAATATAGATAAAAAGAAAAGTCTAATAGAAGAACTAAAAAATATTCTTAAACTAGAAAATCATTCTGAAAATTCCAAAAGAGTTATCGAGATTCAAAACGAATGGAAAAATGTTAGTTATATTCCTAGAAAAATTTCAAATTCTCTATGGCAGGAGTTTAAGCCATTATGTAATAAGTTTTTTGACAATCTTAAATCAAGAAAAAATAAGATTAGCAATAAAGAAAAAAAATCTGTCAATATTGATAAAGAAAAACAATCACTAAAAAGAAGAATATCTCAACTACAAGATGAATCAAATCAGTTTGAAAATAACCTAGAATATTTTACAAATTCTAGTAGCGATAACCCTTTATTTAAAAATGTTTCTTCTAAACTAACTTCAATAAACGATCAAATTAAGGTTTTAAAAAGTAAATTGAATAAAATAACTAAAACCGAACAAGCTACAGTAGCTGAAGCAACTCCTGCTGATGAAAAAGCGTCTGCTGATGAAAAAGCTTAAACATTTTTTTTATAAAAGCTCATCTTATAGTTAGTCTCAAAATCTCCAGCAGATATAATGTCTAATTTACCTTTAAGCTCTCTTTTTCTTAATGAAGATATTCTGTCAGTAAATAAAATGCCTTTTAAATGATCATATTCATGTTGAATGACTCTTGCAATAACTCCTGAACATGTAATTTTTATTGAATTAAATTTTTCATCAAGAAATTCAATTTTTATAGTATTTTTTCGGCTAAGTTCCTCTAAAATATCTGGTATGCTAAGGCATCCTTCTGAAAATAAGAAATTTTCACCATACTCATCTGTAATTTTTGGATTTATAAATACTTGCTGAAATTTTTCTATTTCTGACTTGTTAAAAGATTCTTCTTCTTTAAAATAATCAAAATCTGTAATAAATATCTGTTTTAAAACTCCAATTTGAGGAGCTGCTAATCCAACACCATTTGCATTATTCATTGTTTCCCACATATCATCAATTAAGTTTGATATATCTTCATTTTCAATATCAACTTTAGATGAAGGTTGATTTAGTATTGGATTACCATATGCAACTATTGGTCGGATCATAATTATTTATTTAAATAGGATTGTAAAATTAAAGTAGCACTAATCTTATCAATATTTTCTTTATTTCTTCTCTTCATTTTAGGAGCTCCTGATATTGCAATTGTTTGTTTTGCAATTTTTGAGGTAAATCTTTCATCAATCCTATACACGAATATATTTGGAAATTTAGTCTTAAGCAATTTTATTAAACTAATAATATTTTTTTCTAAAACTGATAGATTACCCTTTAAGTCATAAGGTTTTCCTATAATTATTTTTTCAATAGATTCAGTTTTAATAAGATCTCGAATGATACTTATAAGGTTGTTTGATTGTACTGTTTTTAATGGAAAAGCAATTTTATTAAATTCATCAGAAATTGAAATCCCTGTTCTTTTTAACCCAAAATCTATTCCTAAACACTTCCCCATAAGTGCATTTATTCAATTAAATTATTATAATTTTATAATCAAAATTAGTATAAAATTGGAGAATGAAATCTCAAAAGCTCTCGAAATACTTAAGAAGGATGGAACTATTTTATATCCAACAGATACCATTTGGGGAATAGGTTGTGATGCTACATCTAATAATGCAGTATTAAAAGTTTACAAAATGAAAAAAAGAGATTTTCAAAAACCTCTTGTTTGCTTAGCTTCTAGCTATGAAATGATAAATGATTATTTAGAATTTATGCCTGATTTTGACTATTATGAGTTATCTAGAGAAGGACCTACTACTTTTATTTTTGATTCCCCTAAAGGAATTTCAAATTACATTACAAAATATTCAAAATCAATAGGATTTAGAGTTCCAAATGATAATTTTTGCAAAACATTAATTACTGAATTTGGCAAACCGATTGTTTCAACTTCTGCAAATCATTCTGGCAAGGAATTTCCTAAAAAGTTTGATAAGATAAATAAAGAGATTATCAGTGAAGTTGATTATGTTGTTAAAAAGTTAAATAATGAAACAGAAAACATTGAATCAAAAATTATCAAACTTACATCAGATGGAAAAAAAATTGTTTTAAGGTGACTATAAATAAAAAAGAAATATTAACACTACTAGAAGAGGGGATATTTAAAACCATAATGAACACATCTCATGAATTAAATATAGATTCATATGTTGTTGGAGGATTTGTAAGAGATTATATATTAAATAAAGAAATCGTAAAAGATATTGATATTTTATGTATTGGATCCGGAATCAATTTTGCAATTAATGTTCAAAATTCAATTGACTCAACAAAAAAAATAAATATCTATAAAAGATTTGGTACTGCTATGCTAAAATGGAAAGATTATACTGTTGAATTTGTTGGTGCAAGAAAAGAATCATATTCAGAAGATAGCAGAAAACCTGAAGTAAAAGCAGGAACATTTTTGGATGATATGAATAGAAGAGATTTCACTATTAATACATTGGCAATTAGTTTAAATAAAGAAAATTATGGGGAATTAATAGATACTTTTAATGGAATTGGTGATCTAAATAAAGGTATTATAAAGACACCAACAGATGCAGATAAGACTTTTTCAGATGACCCCTTGAGAATGTTAAGAGCAGTTAGATTTTCGAGTCAACTTAACTATAAAATTGAAAGAAATACTTTTGAGTCGATAAAGAGAAACCAAAATAGAATTGAAATTTTATCAGGAGAGAGAATTAGTGAGGAACTCAATAAAATATTAATGCAAGATAAACCATCAAATGGTTTTATTTTGCTTGATAAATTAAATATTCTTAAGACAATTCTACCTGAGCTTGAATCACTTAAAGGTATTGAAGAAGTTGAGGGTCAAACTCATAAGGATAACTTCTATCATACTCTAGAAGTTGTTGATAATATATCATCTAAAACTAATAATATTTGGTTAAGATGGGCTGCTCTTCTTCATGATATAGGAAAATCTTCAACAAAAAAATTTAATAAAGAAATAGGTTGGACTTTTCATGGTCATGAATATGTTGGATATAAAATGGTTAAACAAATATTTACTAGATTAAAATTACCATTAAATGATTCAATGAAATATGTGCAAAAAATTGTAATGATGAGCTCAAGACCTGTTATAATTGCTGAAGAAATTGTTACTGACTCTGCAGTAAGAAGATTAATATATGATGCTGGTGATTCAATAGATGATTTATTAACTCTATGTGAAGCAGATATAACAACAAAAAATAAAAGAAAATTTGAACAGTATCATAATAATTTCAAGATTGTTAGACAGAAGATTAAAAAAGTTGAGGAAAAAGATAATATTAGAAATTTTCAACCACCAGTAACAGGTGAAGTTATAATGAAACATTTTAGAATTGGTCCGTGTAAAGAAGTAGGAATAATAAAAGATGAAATAAAGAATGCTATTCTTGATGGAGAAATTGAAAATAATTATAAATCAGCATTTAATTTGATGAAAATTAGAGGAAAGTCTCTGGGGCTTTAATAATGAGAAGTATTAGAAACCTAACAATAATATCAATTATAATTGTATATATAGTTATTCTAGCTGGGGGAACAGTTAGAATGACAGGAAGTGGGATGGGGTGTCCAGATTGGCCAAAATGTTTTGGTTATTTAATTCCTCCAACAGATAGATCCGATATTGAGTGGAAAAAGAATCATAATTACAAAAAAAATCAAATTATTATTTTTAATGATAGTTTAATTTATGCAAATAAAGATTTTAAAAGTATCGATTCTATTATAAGAGAGAATTGGTCAAATTACACCAAACATGACTATTCTAAATTTAATGTATATCATACATGGATAGAATATATAAATAGACTAATTGGTGCAATAGCAGGATTATCTGTCTTAATACTCTTCATTAATTCACTTAAATTTATTAAGAAAAAAAGGTCAATTACAATACTAGCATTTTTATCACTAACAGGCATTCTATTTCAAGCATGGTTAGGGAAAATAGTTGTTGATAGTAATCTTCTAGCAGGTAAAATAACTATTCATATGTTGATGGCAATATTAATTGTATCTATTCTATTTATTTTATTATCGAAATTAAATGAAAAGAAATCAAATCTGATATTTAATAGATATATTTCTACCCTAACACTTATTTCATTGATATTGCTTATAATTCAAGTACTTTCTGGAACAGAATTAAGGCAGTTTATAGATATCGAAATGCTTTCGTATAATTACTCTGATAAAAACAAGTGGCTTATGAATCCTCCTGAAAGTTTTTATTTTCATCGAAGTTTCTCAATAATTATATTTATTGTAAATAGCTTAATATTCCTAAAACTCAAAAAAATGATTATTGTTAATAAAATATTTAATATCATAATGATACTTTTATTTATTCAGATATTAACAGGGATAATGATGTATTATTTCAATTTTCCTTTTTCTACTCAACCAATTCATTTATTAATTTCATCCCTTATAATTGGTTTTCAGGTTTATTTTTATGTATTATTAAATAATAATAAAAATCATGGTATTAAGAATTAGAATAATATTAAATGTAGAAGAAGATGTCTTAAGAGATATAGAAATTGATGAATCATCATCAATGATTGAATTTCATAAAACTATTTCAAGTATTTTTGGTTTTGATTCTTCTGAACCATCAACTTTTTTTAAATCAAATGAGAAATGGGAGAGAGATGAGGAAATTAAAATTTTTAAACTTGATGACAATGACAAAGTTTATTCTGATTCTAGTATTTCAGAATTTATAAGCTCAAAAGGAGATAAATTAATATACATCTACGATTTTTTAAATTATTGGACATTTTTTATTGATGTTAATGAATCTGTAGAAAAAATTAAAGATAAAGAATATCCCCTCTGTGTATTGAGTGTTGGTGAAGTTCCAAAAGATTCTCCAACAAATATTTTTCTTAATAATCCTAATATTGAGGAAGACTCAAACGATGATTTAAGCTAAAACAGTATAATGAGCTTTAACTTAACTTCAGATTTTTCTCCAACTGGAGACCAACCTCAAGCAATTAATGAGATAATTAAAAGTTATAGTCAAAATCAAAATCATGTTACTCTTCAAGGTGTAACAGGTTCAGGAAAAACTTTTACTGTTGCTAATGTTATTAATGAATTAGATAGACCAACACTCGTATTGTCTCATAATAAAACATTAGCTGCTCAACTTTTTTCTGAGTTTAAAAATTTTTTTCCAGAAAACTCGGTAGAATATTTTGTTTCTTATTATGATTATTACCAACCTGAAGCATATATTCCTAGTTCAGGTTTATATATTGAAAAAGATTTATCAATCAATGAACATATTGAAAAATATAGATTAAGTGCTACCTCATCTCTACTTTCTGGTAGAAAAGATATTATAGTGGTTGCATCAGTATCATGTATATATGGGATTGGGAATCCATCAGAATTCAGAAAACATGTAACGGAAATTATGATCAATCAAAAAATTTCAATAACAAAATTATTATCTCACTTTGTTAAAGGATTGTATTCAAGAAGTCTTGATGAGCTAAATAGAGGAAGTTTTAGAGTAAATGGAGATATTATTGATATTTTTCCGAGTTATTCAGATATATTTTATAGAATTAATTTTTTTGGGGATGAAATTGAAAGTATTGAGTCCATTGACCCTATATCACTTAATAAAATTGAAAGTTTTGAGTCCATAAGAATTTTTCCAGCTGGGATTTTTGTTACTTCAAAATCAAGTATTTCGTCTGCAATAAATAATATTGAAACAGATCTTGAAGAAAGGGTAAAATATTTTGAAGAAGTTGAAAGAAAACTTGAGGCTAAAAGAATAAGAGAACGAACAGAATTTGACCTTGAAATGATAAAAGAACTAGGTTATTGTGCTGGTATCGAGAATTATTCAAGATATCTGGATGGAAGAAAACCTGGTACAAGACCTTTTTGTCTTTTAGATTATTTTCCTGAAGATTATCTAATGGTTATTGATGAAAGTCATGCAACAATTCCTCAAGTTCATGCAATGTATGGTGGTGATAAGAGTAGAAAGGAGAATTTAGTAAACTATGGATTTAGATTACCAGCTGCATTAGATAACAGACCTCTTAAATTTGAAGAGTTTGAAGGTATTCAAAATAAAGTATTATACGTGAGTGCAACACCAGCTGATTATGAACTTAATAAAAGTGAAGGATTCTATATTGAACAAATTATTAGACCAACTGGAGTTCTTGATCCAATAATTGAAGTGAAACCATCTAAAAATCAAATTGATGATCTAATAGAGGAAATCCTATTGAGAGTAGAATCAGATGAAAGAGTATTAATTACAACTTTAACAAAAAGAATGGCTGAAGAATTAACAAAATTTCTTCTTAAATCTGAAATTAGAACAAACTATATCCATAGTGATATTGATACACTTGAAAGGGTTGAAATCATGCAAAATTTAAGGAAAGGAATTTTTGATGTAGTCGTAGGTGTGAATTTATTAAGAGAAGGCTTGGACCTTCCTGAAGTTTCTCTTGTTGTCATTTTAGATGCAGATAAAGAAGGATTCTTAAGAAGTCACAGATCATTAATTCAAACTATTGGAAGAGCTTCAAGGCACATTAAAGGAAAAGCTATTATGTACGCTGATAAAATAACTAATAGTATGAAAAAAACAATTGAAGAAACCTCCTATAGAAGAGACAAGCAAGAGGAGTATAATAAGAAAAATAAAATTATACCAAAAGCGATGATGAAATCATTTGATACTGCATTTGAAAAGGAAAAACAATTAATTTCATCAGATTACAAAGATTTTAAAAAAGATTTGGATGTCTATTTAACGAAAGCCTCTCTAGAGAAAAAAATTAAAGAGCTTAGAAAAGAAATGGAAGAAACAGCAAAGAAATTAGACTTTATAAAGGCTGCAGAAATAAGAGATAAAATAAAATTTCTTAAAGATAAAGTCAAATAAAAAAAGGTGCATTTCCATGCACCTTTCTAATTATCCAATAGTTATTACTCTATTAGTTTTTGATATACTATCCTTTTTCTTAGGTAGTAATACTTTCAGGATTCCATTTTTATAATTTCCCTTGATCTTATCTAAATTAACCGATTCTGGAATTTTAAATGATCTTTGAAAAGATGAATAATTAAATTCATTAAGTCTTAAATTTTCATTTGAGACATTATTTGATGTTTCAGATGATATTATAAGTACATTATTATCTAATTCAATAGAAAAATCATCTTTTTTCATACCAGGAACAGCTAAGTCAATTTCAAAAGAATCATCATTTTCGATTGTGTTTACAGAAGGAACAGAATGATTTCTATTTAAAAAATTAACCCCAAAATCATCATTAAAAAATTCATTTATTAATGATGGAAATATCTGTTTGTTATTAAATTTTACAATTTTCATAATCTTTTTTTTAGTTAAACAATAATTTTAAAACAATGAAAAATTGAATTAAAATCAATTAACTATAGTCAAAATAAATACCAAATCTAAAAATATGACTTTTTGTCACAAAAAGAAGAGTAGTTAGTGACATATTGTCACTTTATGGCAGCCTGAACCTTTTTTGCAGCTTCGTCAAACCCAGTTGCTGATAAAACATTTAGTCCAGAATTATCAATAATCTCTTTTGCCTCCATTGAATTAGTTCCTTGTAGCCTAACAATTATGGGAACTTCAATTTCTTTAAGATTTTTATATGCTGAAACAATACCTTCGGCAACCCTATCACACCTTACTATACCTCCAAATATATTGACTAATATAGCTTTAACGTTATCATCTCTCAATATTAACCTAAATGCTTTTTCAACTCTTTCAGCATCAGCTGTTCCTCCAACATCTAAAAAATTGGCTGGCTCACCTCCTGCAAGCTTAATAAGGTCCATAGTAGCCATAGCTAACCCGGCACCATTTACCATACAGCCAACATTCCCATCTAAATCAACATAATTTAACCCCTCTGCTCTTGCCTCCACCTCTACTGGATTTTCTTCATTAAGATCTCTCATTGATTCATATTCTTTATGACGGAACAAAGCATTGTCATCAAGAGTTACTTTTGAATCAACCGCAATAATTTTGTCATCAGAAGATTTTAAAACAGGATTTATTTCAAACAATGAGGCATCAGACATTTGATACGCCTTATATAACGAAGAAACAAATGAAACCATATTTTTAAATGCATCTCCCGAAAGACCTAAATTAAAAGCAATTTTTCTTGCTTGAAAAGGAAGCAATTCATTACCAGGCTCTATCTCTTCTTGAAAAATTAAATCTGGTGTTTTTTCAGCAACACTTTCAATATCTACACCACCTTCTGTAGAATAGATTATCATATTTTTTGCGCTAGACCTGTTTAATAGAACTGAAATATAAAACTCAGACCTTTCAGATTCTCCATCGTAATAAACATCTTCAGCGATTAAAACCTTTCTAACAAGCTTACCTTCAGGAGGAGTCTGAGGAGTAACAAGATTCATTCCAAGAATATTCGAAGCAATAGCTCTAACCTCTTCAAGATTTTTTGCAATCTTAACACCTCCACCCTTTCCTCTTCCACCTGCATGAATTTGAGCTTTAATTACAAAAATCTTAGTTCCTGTTTCTTTATTAATTTTTTCAGCACACTTAACAGCAGCATCAGGATTTTCTGCAACATAACCCTTCTGAACTTTTACATTAAACTTCTCTAGAATTTCTTTACCTTGATATTCATGTAGATTCATGATGGCAAATATAACTACAAAACTTAAATTATTTGAATTAATTAAAATCAGATTTCTATTTAAAAATAAATTGATCTAATGGACAGGAAACTACTTTTGAAAGCTACAGAGATTTTCGGATCTCCAATATACCTGTATGATTTAGACAAAATCAAATCCCAACTAATCAAATTCAATAACTCATTTAAAAGCATTAGTAATATTAAAGTCCAATATGCAGCTAAAGCCTTATCAAATGTTTCAATCCTAAAATTTATTAAGAATTTAAATTGTGGTCTAGATGCAGTTTCAATTCAAGAAATCAAATTAGGCATAAAGGCTGGGTTTAAAGCTAATGACATTATCTACACACCTAATGGAGTTTCCATTGAAGAAATTAAGGAAGCTGTAAAACTCGGAGTCAAAATAAATTTAGACAGTATAGAATCGATAACAGAATTTTCTCTAAATTTTCCAAATATATCTATTTTTATTAGAGTTAACCCTAACGTATTCGATGGAGGAAACTATAAAACAAGAGTCGGACATTCTGAATCTAAATTTGGAATACCTGTTAATCAAATAGACAAATTAGTTAATCTTGAAAAAGAAAATAAAATTTCGATTGATGGAATTCATGTTCATTCAGGTAGTGATATTTCTAATATTAACAGCTTTATCAAAGGAGCAAAAACAGTTTTTAATCTAGCTTTACTATTTAAGAATATAAAGTTTATAGATCTAGGCGGTGGGTTTAAAGTGCCTTATTTCAAAGGAGATACCTATACAGATATGGAAAAATTAGGTGAAAAAATAAGCATTGAATTCAATAATTTTAAAAAAGAATATAATAAAGATATTGATCTAATTTTTGAGCCTGGAAAATTTTTGGTTAGCGAAGCTGGTTTCTTTCTAACCAAAGTTAATTATGTAAAAGAAGGGCCTAAAAAAAAATTCGCTCAAATAAACTCTGGATTTAATCATCTTATTAGACCAGCTCTTTATAATTCATTCCATGAAATTGAAAACATATCAAACCCTATTGCTAAAAAAGAAAAATATTCTGTAGTTGGTTATATCTGTGAAAATGACACATTTGCTAAAGACAGAGAAATCTCGAAAATAAATCAAGGAGATATTTTATGTTTTAAAAATGCTGGAGCATATGGGTTTTCAATGAGTAGTAATTATAATTCTAGATATACTCCAGCAGAAGTTTGTTTCTATAATAATGACTTTAATCTTATTAGAAAAGGTCAAGAAATGAAAGATTTATTTAATAATCAGATAATTATTGATTTGTAAAAACCTTATTATTTAAGCTTATAGGTAATAAATAGAAAATTTATATTTAAGTTTGCTCCAAAATAATTACTATGAAGCCAATTTATGTTTTATTGTTTATCTCATTTTTCTTCTCAACAGAATTATTTTCTCAACAAGGATTAGGTGTTATGGTTGATAGAGCCCAACAAGCCCTTACAGATTTGGGTAATAGATCCTCAAGAAAACCAAAGCCTAGAGACATTCAGGGGACTCACTATTTTAATGAAAATTTTGAAGTAGCAACTCTTGATTACTTTGGAAAAGAACTAAATGATAAAGGTTTCATGAGATACAATGCTTTTAGAGATGAAATTGAAATGGCAAGTACAACAACTCAAAATGAATCAGATTTAATTCTTATGCAAAGCAAGGATATTGTTCCTGTAATATCAGGGGAAAAATATCTATATCTACCTCATAGACTAGAAGATGGTAGAGCTTATATAGGTTATTTAGTTCTTTTATATGAAGGAAAAAAGAATACTGTCTATATAAAAAGGAAAAAAGTATTCATGGATGAAGTAATTGCTAGAACTGGATTAGAGAATCCATTTCCACCAAGATTTGTTGATGACGTTAAGATTTATGTTAGCCAAAATGGTGACACTCCAACTCCATTAAAACAATCAAAAAAGGCAGTTTCTTCATTTTTTAAGGAAAATTCTGATAAAATAAGAAAATTTATTAAAGCTAACAAACTCAAAGTAAGCCAACCTAAAGCGATTAGTAAGATTTTTGAATTTGCAGATAATCTTTAATATTATTAGATAATCAACAATACTTTAATAAAAAAATTGTTGATTATTAATAAAAAGCATAGAATAATAACAAAAAATGCGGTTTTTTTAAAAAAATCCTCTCTTAAGTTATAAGATTCTTTTTTTTAAGAAATTATTAACATATATTAGCCTTTACGAAATTTTAAGAAATTTTTAACAAAAATTAATTTTAACTAAATAACTAAGTATGAAAAGCTTATTCAGATTACTAGTGGTTTTCTTATTGTCGGCACAAGTTGCTATGGCACAGAAAGCTGTTACTGGTGTTGTTTCTGATAGTGATGGTATTCCGCTTCCTGGAGCTACCGTCCTTGTACAAGGAACAACTACCGGTGTAACCACTGATTTCGATGGAAACTTTTCTATTAATGTATCTGAAGGCCAGTCTCTGGAATTCAGTTTCGTTGGTCATGATACTGCAGTAGTAACTGTAGGTGCAGGCAACGTCATTAATATTTCGCTTTCCCTTGGAACACAACTTGAAGAAGTAATTGTTACCAGTTTAGGTATTACAAGAGAAAAACGTGCGCTAGGTTATGCTGTTTCGGAAGTTGACGAAAGTCAAATTGAACAAAGAGCATCCGGTGATGTTGCACGTGTTTTATCTGGTAAGGCCTCTGGTGTACAAGTTACAAATCAAGGTGGTATATCTGGTTCAGGAACAAGTGTGATGATTAGAGGTATGAGTACCTTTAGTTCATCAAACCAACCATTATTTGTTGTTGATGGTGTGCCTTTCCAAAGTGATACAAACGCTATGGGAGGATTCACCTCAGGAAACAATGGTTCGTCAAGATTCTTGGACTTAGATCCAAATAATATTGAATCTATTAACGTTCTTAAAGGATTGGCTGCGTCAACTCTTTATGGATCGCAAGGTAGAAACGGTGTAATTTTAATTACAACTAAAGCCGGTTCTACTGCTTCAGGTGCTAGGGCTAATAAAAATGAAATAACTGTTAACACATCTTATTTCGTTAATGAGCTAGCTATGAAGCCTGACTATCAGAATCAATATGGTAATGGGTTTAACCAAAACTTTGGATGGTACTACTCTAACTGGGGTCCTAGCTTCGATAAAGAAGGTCCTGCAGGATGGGGTAAACAAAATTCAATTAATGGTACAGTTTCAGGTCAACCAGGATATTTGAAACACCCATATAACAGTAACTTAAATGCAAGGTTCCTTTCCAGAGATCTTTTACCTTTATTAGGTTTATCTATGGATTCTCTTTGGGAATGGAAACCTTATGACAGTGTTGGAGATCTTTTCCAACCAGGAGATATTATAAATACTAATATAAACTTTAGAGGACGTAGTGATGACGGTAAGTTTTCATATAATGTTAACTACGGTAATTTAGATGATAAAGGGTTTACACCTGGAAATACTCTTAGAAGAAATACTCTAAGTGTTGGTGGTAGAGCTGTTTTATCAAATAAATTTACAGTTAGCGGTACTATGAACTATACAAATACTGTGTTTAAATCACCTCCAATTGCTGCTGCATATAGTAGTGGTGCTTCGGACTCTTCACTTTATGGTAACGTATTCTATACACCACGTTCAGTAGGTATAGGAGATTTACCATATGCACACCCTATTACTGGTGCATCAATTTACTATAGATCTAGTAACGGTATTCAACACCCATTATGGACTGTTAACAATACTGGAGATGGACAAAATGTTCAAAGGGTATACGGTGGAGCTTCTGTTCAATATGATATATCTGACAACTTAAATCTTAAGTATAGATATGGATATGACATATATAGTGAGGACAACACAAGTTATCAAAACAAAGGTGGACAAGACGGTAGTCTAGAAACTCAATCTGGAATGTATGAAAAGTGGAATAACACTTCATCAAGAATTGACCACCAAGTATCTCTAAACGGTGACTTCGAATTAGATAGCGATTGGGATTTAACCTTTAACGTAGGTGCAACTTCAAATGCTAGAAATTATGACAGAAATGGTGCAAGAAGTACCGGACAAAACGTATTTAACGTATTAAGACATTATAACTTTAACTCTCAAGAAGAAATTGAGTACTTATCAAGAAGAAACGTAACTGGTGTTTATGGTCAGGCGGCTCTTGATTACCAAGACTACTTGTATTTTACTTTAGCATCTAGAACTGACTGGGTATCTAACCTATCAGAAGAAAATAGATCTATTACTTACCCATCTGCAAGTGTATCTTTCGTACCATCTTCAATTTTGGACTTTGGTAATCTACCAATTGATTTCTTAAAGGTTAGAGCTAGTTATGGTACATCTGCAACATATCCAGGAGGATATCCAATTGCATCTGTATTAAGCCTTAATACTAAAGACTTTAGAGTAGATGGCGTAGATGTAATTACTAACACAACAGGTTCTTCTTTGGGTAACACAGGGCTTAAGCCTGAGTTGTTATCTGAGCTAGAATTTGGTTTGGAAGCTAATCTGTTTGATAACAGAGCAACAGCTGAGATTTCTTACTTTACGAGAACTACTAATGACCTTATTATTACTCAACCGTTAGACCCATCAACTGGTTATACTTCTACAAGTACAAACATTGGTGAAATTAAAGCTACTGGTTGGGAGATTGACCTTTCATTAGATTGGCTAAGAGGTGAAAACTTTAACTGGAATACTTCAGTTAACTATACTACATCTCAAGCAATCGTTGAAGATTTAGGTCAAGACACAGATCAAATCGTTTATTCAGGATTTTCTAATTTAGGAAATGTTGCAATTCCTGGACTTCCACTAACATCTATGATTGGTGGTTCAGTTAGAAGAAACGATGCGGGACAACCACTAATTGATGCATCTGGTAGTTATCAAGGAAACTATGATACTAACTACAAGACAAATAAATATTCATTAATTGGTGACTCAAACCCTGACTATATTGCGAATCTAAGTAACACGATTACTTATGGTAATGTTAGCTTTAACTTTTTGTTTAATGCTACTATTGGAGGAGATATGTATTCAAACTTTATTATGACACTACTTGGTAGAGGACAAACAACTGATACAGTTGATAGGGAACTTCCTTATGTCCTTCCTGGTGTTTTAGCTGATGGATCTCCTAACCCAATCCAAATTGATAACGCAACTACTTATTTTGGTAACCTAATTGTAGGTCCATCTGAGTTAAGAGTATGGGATGCGAGTGTATTAAGATTAAGTGAAGTATCACTTTCTTATGATGTGCCATCAAAATGGTTAGACAAAACTCCTTTTGGAGCTGCTTCAATTTCTGCACAAGGTTACAACCTTTGGTATGATGCCTATAATACTCCTTCTGGTATTAACTATGATCCAAACATCGCCGGTCTTGGTGTTGGTAACGGTTCTGGTTTTGAATACTTTAATGGTGTAAGTGCAAGAAAATATGGTGTAAGTGTTAAACTAACATTTTAATAAATCTATAAAAACAAAAAGATTATGAAAAAATTAAATAAACTTTCAGTTTTAGCTCTAACAAGCTTATTCATTTTAAGCTCTTGTGAGACGACAGAATTAGATTTAACTCAGAACCCTAATGGATTAAGTCCAGATAATGCAAGTGTAGAATTGTTCATCAATAATGTTCAAGAAGACTTTGCATATTTTGCAAATTCCTTAGGTGATACTGGTGCTAGATTAACTAGAATTGCTCAATTGAGTGGTGATAGAATGTATCAAGACGCATACTCTCCTAACTCATTCTCAGGTGTTTGGTCAAGTGCCTACCAAGGAATGATGGAGGATTTAAGAGTTATGAATGGTATTGCTTCAGAAAAAGGTCTTACATATCACATTGGTATGGGACAGGTTATGCAAGCATATATTCTTCTGACTCTTGTTGATTACTTCGGAGACGTGCCATATACAGAAGCTTTACTAGGTGCAGAAAACTTAAACCCAGCTGCTGACTCTGGTCAGTCGGTTTATAACTCTGCTCTTGGTCTATTAGACTCAGCTATTTCTAACTTTAATAGTGGTGGTCCAGCGCCTCAATACGATATGTATTATGGCGGGAACGCTGCTGGTTGGATAAAAGCTGCTAATAGTATTAAAAAGAGAGCTTATCTAAATATGGGCGATACTGGTTCATATAGTGCGATTACAAACTATATAACTACTAACGCTGATGATTTCCAGTTCCAATGGGGAACAAATGCTATAAATCCTGATGTTAGACATCCTATTTACAGATATAACTACACCAACACTGGTGCTGGTGACTATCAATCAAACTGGATGATGAACAGAATGATGGAAGGTAGATATGGTATGAGAGATCCAAGAATTTTATATCAATACTATAGACAAATCGCTCTTACTCCTGGTACAGATGGACCAGTAGATGAGATTAGTCTAGAGTGTAGTCTTCCTGGATATTATCAACCACCTCACATTATTGCTTACGGCATGTACTGTTACCTTACAGAAGGTTACTGGGGTCGTGATCACGGTAATGATGAAGGTATTCCACCAGATGGATTCAAAAGAACTCTAATGGGTGTATACCCAGCGGGTGGAGCATTTGATGCAGGTACATTCGCATCTATGGGTGCAGGAGATGGACTTGGTGGTAATGGTATTACTCCAATTGTTCTTTCTTCATGGATGCATTTTATGGATGCTGAAGTGGCAGGAGTTAATACTGCTGCTGGTACTGCTAGCACGTTAGCTGGAATTGAAAACTCACTAAATAAAGTGGATGATATTGCCGGAGCGCCAGCAATGGCTCAGTCTTCAATAGATGCTTATTTAGCAGCCTTCCTATATGATTGGAATCTTGCTGCTGATAAGAATGAATTATGGGCTGAGGAATTCTGGACGACTCAAAGAGGTAATGGAATAGACGCATATAATTCATATAGAAGAAATGGATATCCTAAAAATCTTCAACCTATGTTGGAGACTAATCCAGGACCATTCCCGGTATCAATGTGGTACCCAGCGAATTATGCGGCGAACAACTCTAATGTTACTCAGAAATCTGATGTGACAGGAAGAGTATTTTGGAACACAAGCGGACCTACGGTCGACTAAAAATTAAATAATTATGAAAAAAGTAAATATATATTTAATAAGTTTAGCCATGATGGCTTTATCATGTTCAAAAGAATTTTCTTCTGATGAATATGGTGGATATGAAATGTTGACTGACTACATGCTTAAAGAGTATCAAGTTGGTGCTGCACTAAGAACAATTACTGAATCAGGATCTTATAGATTCTTTGATCCAGGTAATTCTTTATGGTCAGCTACACTTGAAACTCACGATCATGAAAGTGGAGGGTTAACAGAAAGTGTTGACTGGTATGTTTCTAATGGTGGAAATAACGAAGTTCTTGCTAGAACTGTTTCCAGAAGTGAAATGTATGATGGTCCTGTAGGTCTTCCTAGAATGGACATATCAATGTCTCTTGTAGAGGCAGGTGGTTTAGTTGGCGGATATCAAGGTGGAAACACTATTATCCACAGAATGGTATTAAAGCTAACTGATGGTAGAACTTTTTCTACTGAATCTGTTTCCGGGTCATTGACTCAGTCATATTTTAAATCTCCTTTCCAATATCGTAAGACTATTACATGTTTCATGGACGCAGGAATTGTTACTGCTGTTCCAGGTTTATATACCGTAAACATGACTGATAGTTGGGGTGATGGATGGAATGGAGCTTCTGTTGTAATGACACTGGATGGAGTTGATTATTCTGCTACTATAGCAAATGGTACAGCTAACACAGAA